>ERZ778517.2318-NODE-2318-length-11289-cov-7.523144_pt1 | contig 11289 bp, 12 predicted proteins | sample MGYA00510341_ERZ778517 | MGnify/ENA primary metagenome ERZ778517 (study PRJEB29527, sample SAMN07138964) | mouse gut metagenome | material: feces | host: mouse | place: China:Nanjing | collected 2016-01-25 ... | reverse complement strand
ACCAGCGGGAGGGATACCACCGCCCGATTTATCGGGTGGTGAGTAAGTGCGCCCTTATCAGGGAAGGGACTACGAAAGTCCCCGTAAGCATATCATCAGTTCACGCCTTAGCTGCTCCATGCTCATATCCCTGACTGACGGAGCGATACTTTCGAGAAGCGCTCCCTCCTGAATCAGCCTGTGTGTCCGCGCTTTCTGCTCCTTTACGCGGTTTCTCGCCTCCGCCTCCTCTACACGGTGCTTTGCCTGCAAAACCTTCTTTTCTTCCTCTGACATATTACTCTGGCTCATAAAAACCCCCTTTCTGCCGTTTCCAGCTTATTACGGTATTTGTTTTTACGTTATTGGTACTGATAATGGAATAAATAGTAACAGATGATTTAATCAGGTATTTAATGCCTTTTATTGATACTGATAGAACTAAATCTGTAGCTTTACCAGCACTAATTCTATGTGACATTAGTGTCATTTTCGTGGTGCGACAGAATATTTCCTGCTTCTTTAAAATTGGCTTCACAATTGATTGACCGTATATTCTGGCTGTTGATTTTTAGCGGTACGCATACTTCAAGAATTCTGTCGTAAATTCTGCTTCGGACTAAATCGCATGGATTTTTGAGTTCGTTTAGTGTTAAATTTGTAGTGACTATCAGCGGCTTTTTGCTCCTGTACCTTGTGTCAATCACATTAAACACCTGCTCCAGTGCAAACTCCGTACTGCGCTCCATGCCAAGGTCGTCAATGATTAAAAGGCTGTACTGGTTAAGGCTGTCTATATATCCGTTCCTGTCCTCCTGAAACATACCCGTAAGAGTGTTTAATATCCTCCCGAACGTTGTCATCATAACAGGTATGCACTGGTCTAAAAGGGCGTTCGCTATGCACCCGGCTAGAAATGTTTTACCCGTACCAATATCTCCCCACAACAACAGTCCAATCCCTTTTTCAAGCATTTCGGGAAAGTGGAGCGCATACTCATACGCCTTTTTTGACTGCTGGCTGTTATAGCCCACGTCTTTATCAAAGGTACATTCATACAAAGCCCTGTCATGCAGACCTGCGGAGCGTTTGGCGGCTATGTCGTTCAGAAATTCACGCCTGATGCGCTCGGCTTCTTCTTTTTCGTATGCCTCTCTTTGACATTGGCACATCATATCAGGCATATATGTTTTCCCTAATGCAGATACACGCTTTTGTCTTGGGGTATTGCATTTTTTACAGTAAATAAGACCGTCATATGTGTTGATATATTCATCATCATTTGGTACGGCTGATTTTGTGGTTTTGGTAAATATATTTATTTTGTTATTGTCATTCATAAGCTTTCATTCTCCTGACAGGAATAATCCCTGTATTCTTTTTCTTGATATTTCGTTTTATATCCATTGTTTTTAATAGTGGACAGTTTTCTGTCCCTCCGACAGACAGTTTCTTGTCCCTCTGTGTGATAATATTCTGTCCCTCCGACAGACAGTTTTCTTTCCCTCTCCGCTGGTACTTTTAAATAGATACGGCTTGGCATACCCGCGCCCTGCTTTACCCGTCTTATTAAATCTGCCTTTTCCAGTGCGGCGAGAGAGGTTTTTATGGTCATTTCGCTTTTATGGAGTGTTCCTGCAAAGGATTTGACAGGGTAGTATAGAAAAGTATGCCCCGACTCGTCTGTCCATTTATCTGATTTAAGGGAGAGCCTCGCCCTGTCCAGTAGAATTGTATATAAAATCATGGCAGTTTCATTTATTCCTGCGTCCAGCAAAAATCGCGGAAAGACCATATACGGGGCAAGGCTGTTTTCATTTTTAAGGTACTCATTCATAAACGTATCTCCCTTTTATCCATAAGGTACTGCAAAAAAATAAATCATAACTTTTGCTTTGGACAGTTCCTATGATATTATTCGCCGAGAAAATCCCAGTCCACATCTTCATCACTGTTCTGATTATCTGTTAAAGCTGTATTGACCGCTGACGGCGCTGGTACATGAACTTTGGTCTGTCCAATGCCCGACATCAGACCTGTAATGAATAATGGGAGTGTTTTCTCCATAGTTTTTTCAACTGCGCCTACAATCTGCCCTACAAACTGTTCCTCGCGCTGCCTTGTTTCAAAATAGGGATCGTCTTTCCTGTGGTAGTAACGTTCAAAATAATCACATACCGATAAGGCGATGGCATTGCTGTACGATTTAAAAGTGCCCTTGTCCATTGTCTGTAGATACTGCCACGCCTTACGCTGCAAATCCTTGTCGAGATTAAAACGTAAATTAGTGCTGCGGATATTGTTCCTCATGACTGCTCCTTTCTACGAAGCGCATGGTACGCCAAAAATTCGTACCCCTTTGCTGTCGCGCAAATATCATCAATAATTGTCACACGCTCTTTATCATAGTTTCCAAAATATTTCAGCAGACAGCCACCCCCGCCGACAACATATAATCGCATAAGGTCGGAACTGTATTCATAACGGCGCAGGGTGGCGAAAATATTACTTACATACTCTGTAGCGGTTCTTTTAATACATTCGAGATAAGTACTGCCGATATCCGCTGTGCCGGAACGTAAAAACTGTTCAATAATGGAATCCTCAATTTTAACGCCAAAACTGTCAAGAACTGCATTTCTTGCCGCAATCATGCACTGGTTGACACCGTATTTTTCTGTATAACTGCGGTTCTCAATGGGCTTTTTGTTGTTGATATACAGAATATTCATAGTCCCGTTGCCTATGTCTGCAAGTAAGTTTGTGCCTTTAAAATCCACAAGATGTTCAACAATCGCCGGATAACCCTGTGGGTAGATGCTGCACCCGACAACGTTAATATGGTAATCTGTTCCATTAAAACGAAAATCCATACATGGGCTTTTCATAAGATATGCCCTGAAATCCTCCCTCTGCCTGCGCACCCATGTGAGGGGAAGTCCTGCGGCAAGGTGAACATCTGCCCTTGTAAGCTGTTCCCTGTGAAGCTCCCTTGCAATGCCCATCATGGTCAGCAGGTAATAATCCTCGTCCATACATTTGTCTGAAACAAACTCTTTGTGTCCGTCGCCGATCCGGTAATATCTGCCGTTGTACTCTAAAATATTACCCATGAAAATCGGTTCGGTGTCATAGGCTGTAATTCCTGTGGGGGTGACCGTGTTTGCGGTCTTGATGTTGCCGTAGCCGTGGTCTATGGCAATGATTTTGATACTGTTAAGTTCTTTCATACGTTTAGTCCTCCCGATAATGTTATTTTCACAATATTAGTACCTGACTTTTCAATCTGGTACTGTTTCCGTGTAAAATTAGTCTAACGAAAATCGGAAGATGATACATTGAGCATGGATTGACTGTGGATTGACTAAAAATGAAAATTGGTTATAGACAGAGCAAAAAAGAACAGCAGAATCAAGTGTGCATTCTGCACGTATGATTTTGCTGTCATAATAGAGAATCCAAAACGACGTTTTGTCGCGCTGGAAAAACGTATATTCTGAAAGTAATTCAATATGTATTTTGTACCGAAACTGAGGTAGACGACATTTTGTCGCTCACCTCAAATATAACTTCCTTTTCAGAAAAATGTTCCTATTAACTACTCCACAAACTTGAATTTTGTTGACCATAATATATCTTGCAAAACTTTTACTTCATTTCCCTTATCCCAGTCAACTTCTTCTGTACCCAATTAATGCATATAAAATATACCATACTAAGAAAAAGACAACTCCAACAGGCATTAAACCAACGGATATTAGTATTCCTTGTGGAACCTGGATTTTAAAAATAATAAAACCAAAAGCAATTAGAATTAGGGTACCAGTTGTTGTTATAGATGATATCATAACCCTTCCAACAAAATTATTTGTGAAAAAAGAAATGAAAATATCTAGTATGGGAAAAGTAAATTTAAAAACCATCTTTGCTGCACACAAAATAATAGTTATAGCCAATAAACCTATAAATATTCTTGGCACCCATGCAACAACTAAATCAGGTAATGCAATTTCTATCATCTTTATAATAATAGAGTTTAAAAGTATTAATAAACCAATTACAAGACATTCTTTCAGATACCATATAAACCAATCACACCACCACTTATGATGTTTTTTAGGAAACACAATACTATGTACCAAACTCACTTCAAAACTAAATATCAAAAGGTTGACTGTTTCATCTAAAAATTCTATCGAAATGAAATGCTTCGACAGTACCTGATAAAAGCTTGCCCAATCTCCCACATTACTTATTTGCTGAACAATAACATTAAAACCCTTTATCTGTTCAATAAATGGAATACTTGTCACGAAAATAGTACTCGCTTCCGACATATCAACTGACAGTGCCAGAATATATACAAATATGACAGCAAAGCTTAATAAAACGGCTCTTGGTATTTCCTTAATTGTTCCGCATATAACTCCCATTATCGCACCTGTGATCATGAGCAATAAACCCACAAATAGTCCTATAATAAATAATATCATACTAATTGCTCCCACCTTGTTTAAATTCAAATTTACAATTATTGTAAGTCTTTATACTCATGAGCTATAAGATTTTCCGTTTTATAAAATCAAAAAAAGATTTTATAGTGCACTTTGGTGCTACATTTTGCAAATTTCTCTGCTCATGAGTATAATTAGTGTTTCAACATTCAATATATTCTTCATTGAGCAAGAACTCTTTGTACCAGACAACTGTCACAGAATAAAAATCCAAATATGTATATGCATCTTTAAAGCTTGACCATCCATACCAACTATTTGATATTATAGTTTTAACATTCTCAATAGCCTTTTGCTTAATATCAGAATCTTCTGAGTCAGCAAAAATAATTGATATATTAAAAATATCTGGTGCATTGTCCTCATCGGTTGGCGTATTCATAAATGAATCTTTCATTGCCACTTCCATGCATTCTCTTATCGTTTTCTTAGGCTTCTTTACATAATAATTGAATAATGTTCGCCAAGTAATATTATATTTATTGCCCTGAACCAGCATACCATAGTTAAAATTGTCTATTACAAGACTATTTTCTAGAAAAGCTGATATTATGTGGTTAGGTGGCATTAAAAATTCTTTTGTTTCACTCCATTCCTTTTCCCAACAGCTTATGCCGATATATTTAGAAATCATTTCTGCTGATAAAAAGAAAAGAAATTCTATATTTTCATAAGAATCTTTCGACAAATTAAAAAACGGAGGTAATGGCCACATAAATACCTTTTGATATGTAATCCTTCCATGTGCTATTGCATTCCTAACTTTAATCATATTGTCTATAAAAAAGGCTACATTATCATCCAACAACTCATATTTCTCCAGAAAATATTTAACCTTGATAGCCAAGTTAAGAAAATCCCCTATCAAAAGGCTATTAACTGACTTCCTATTCTGTTCCACCATCTGTTTAGTCTGTGCCTCCGTAAAGTAATAAGATTTAAAATGTTGGTACAGCATACTTTCAATATTATTCTCAAGTTTATTTTTTAATTCGTCAGCAATACTCTCTCCAAACAACTCAAATATATGAAAAAAACTTAATGTTGCTTCATCATAATACAAATCAGCATCGCAGCTTTCTTCTTTCAAATAAATCGCTTTTCTCCACCTGTCAAGCAAAGTAATAATCAATTCTGGTTCTTTATTCAGCCTATCTAACATAATTATTAAATCTTTTGAATAATCCACATCATCAATTTTTATATGAATCTCTTGTTTCTCATATTCTATTGGTGTAATACCACCAGAACCCTCATTACTATGATAAACAGTAAGCGGAATTCCTGTAAAAAAAGTAATTATTCCTTGTATAACTAAATTATCCCCTCTGCTATATCTATGTGTTTCTGACGGACCACCATATTGCTCCAATTCACACTTAGTAATCACCGATAATTCCTTACACTTATAGGTTGTCCACCCATCACTAGCTATCGTTTCTTTTCCTGTGGCAAAAGCCACAGAATTATTGTACTCAAAATAAACTTCAATGTTGTTTGCTTTACAATTATAATAGTGTTGACTATACGACATTATTGACATTTTCTTCTATTCCTTTCAATTTCTAATTATACTATTTCAAGTGTCTGACATGGGTAGTTTTAGTAACTTAAAATTATCGGATTTTTTAGATTTGGGTTTTAATTTTTGCTTATTATATAATCACTAACTCCGTAAATTCCAATTTTTCAGTCTGACAAACCGGAATTCTGATAAGACACTTTTTATAGCATTTAATAACTGTTATATTTTATCTTCAAAAAGTCCGCAAACCCTTGAAAATGCTAAATTTATAACAAGTGAGTTTGCCCTTATACTTTCCCTTGTGTTATATCCTTTTCCCTCATGTTACGAACCCTCATAAGGGCAAAAATAAGGGAAACAAAAACCTGTAACAAATTATAACATGAAATGAACAGGACAGGAAGAACTGATTGGAATGCTTTCACAAATTTCTCAAACAAAAAGAAAGGACGAAAAAGATATGAGGGTTATTCATGCAACATATAATATGCTCCATAACTGTATTGACGTAACCACTTTTGACGGATATGTTTTACGGATAGACTGCGAAAAAGCGGAAGATGGATTAAATACAACGCCATGTTCCGAATGTGCCTTAAATGCTTTGGCGATAGATAATCCTCTTGAATATGCAACACTGTATCTTGATGGTTGTATGCAGCTATGGATAGATGCGGAAGATTCATTAGAATTGTGGTAACATATTTTCTTTGTACGGAGAACTGGTCAAAATATAAACCAGTTCTCTCTTTATTTGTAAAAAGAAGAATGTTATAATCTCATTAATCTAAATACATGAAAAGGAATACTTATGAAAAACGACATTCAAGAACTCTACGATTCCATACAGATTAAAAAAGCCATGCAGGAGTTACATATCACTAATGTTTCAGAACTGAAAGAGTATAATTGCGTTACATTAGCGAACAAGCTCCGAACAGGTTACAATAAGCTGATGATTATAAGGAAACTGAATCACTTAGGCTATCTTTCTTCTGCCGAAAACGCAATATCAATCCATGACATACCCATGTCAAGGAAAATACGGAATATTTTTTTAAGAAATGGCATCGTATACCTTGCACAGCTTTCTGTATGGTAGTGTCAAACGATATATGAAAAAACTGCCCTCTTTCTGCCTCTTAGAGACCATTATATTTATGCTTCGCAAATCCCTGTCAAGCCTGAAATTAACGGGCTTTCAGCCCGGGCTTGACACGAATTTGGAAGCAAAATAATTGGTCACTAAGAGGGAGAAAGAGGGGGTAAAGGCACCGAGGGGGCTGAAACCCTTGATTTTACTGGGGTTGAGGCGATTTTTGGGTATTAAACTTGACACTACCTTCTGTATATCCAAGGGAAGAAATATTACAATTTCGCAGCGTAGGTGAATATTCCATGTCAGAAATTGATACCCTTTGTGAAAAATACGGGATTCAGATACGTTCCCTTTCCCCCATTAAAGAGATATTCAGCGAATTTCAATTTCACAAAAAAATATACCCGCTTTTCTTTAGAGGAAACATATTTAGTGTAGATGATATCCGGAACAAATCTGCCTATGATTTATATAATATATGCGAACAGGATTACTGCCTTACCATGAAAACATACTATTCACTAAGGAAAAATGGAGTGACACTCTGCGGCTGGAATGACCAGTATCTGTTTGAAATTTTACCCCAATATAAATCTGTTCAGTTATTTAAACAATATGGGATTATTGCTGTTTCGCAGCTTTCAGATTGCAGCGAACAGCAGCTCAAAAAAATATCCGACAGTGTTCCGGCACTGTCATCATTGATACAAAAGTTATAGGCAGATACGCATATGAATAAGGACGTGGACTGATTAACGCAATTAAGTGTTGTAAAGCTGTTTTAATGTCCGTTTTCTGCTCAAATGGTTCATTTTCTGCAAAGGATATTGATAATCTTTGCAGAATCGTTTATATTGTCACCATTGATAGAAAAAATACCGGCAGATACACATATGGATAAGGACATGCACTGATTTATGCAGTGAAATCAATTTTTATCATTTCAATCTGCACTATTTTAAATGCTTTTCTTTACCCTGTAGGGAAAAGTGATCTGCCATAACCAATGAGGCTTTCAATGAATACGAGGTGCGGGATATGGAAACATATATTAAGGATTTAAAACTTTCACCGGAAGTCAAAACAGCCCTGTCATGGTGTTTAGGGATTACCAAAGTTTCAGACCTTGAAGGGCTTAATTATCTAACATTTGCAAACAGATGTCCTAAAAATTATAATGTACTTGCCATTGCTGATGAACTGAACGCATTAGGATACCTATACCCGCCGGAAAACGAAATATCTGTTAATGATATTTCCATGTCAAGGAGGCTGCAAAATGTCCTTATAAGGAACAACATACTATACCTCTCACAGTTATCACTACATCCCAGAGAGGAAATACTGAAGTTCCGTAATATGGGCGAAAGCACAATGCCGGAACTTGACAGCATATGCCAGAAGTATGGCATTCAGATACGTTCTCTTGCTTCTATCAAGGAGGCATTTGACAGTTGCCATTTTCCTGTAACACTGCACACCATGTTTTTTCAGAACAATATATTCTGTATGTACGACTTTAAACACAAGACAGTCCATGATTTATATGCCATTTGTCAGCGTGATTATACCCTGACTATGAAAACATACTACACACTAAAGAAAAATGGAGTTATGTTTGAAGATTGGGAGGACAAGTATCTATTTGAGATTTTTCCGAAGAAAAAGACTGCCTTGATATGGCGGAAATACGAAATTTCCACAGTGTCGCAATTTTCTGATTATAACAAGGAACAACTTAAAGAAATGACTTCTTTATCTCCTAAACTTCTGGATACCATAGGACATTGCTGACAGATACCCAGCAAAAAGGCAAGTAAGCTGATGAATTGCTTTACTTGCCTTTTTATTTTTCACTATCCGGTAACAATCCAATAAAAAATTCCGAAAAATCCACACCATAAATTTGTTTCAAGGTGGGAAAGTCGCTAATCCGTATATTCCGAGTGCCAGTTTCGATTTTGGAAATCTTATCAGAATGGGCATACCTGAATATTATGCACATACGGCAGCTTATAGCCGAAATGGACATTGGTTTTGTGCTAACCTTACAACAGTAAAGCGAACAATGTCAAAAGAAAGACTAGCTACAGCCCATCAGTCTGTGCACATCAACTATTGAAACCACCATGTACCGAACGGTACACACGGTGGTGTGAGAGGACAGCGGCTAGTCACCGCCTCCTACTCTATTCAACGATGTCAGTTTCCTTTTCTATAGTCTCTTCATTTAAATTATCGCCAAATTTTATTTTAGACAAAACGCATCCGTTATCAGCATTTACCAGCATTTCATAACTTGGATTGCTAACACGCAAACTGTTTTCATCTCTCCAGTTTAAATCGCCTATTTCCTCTTCCCAATTAATTTTAATAGGAGTTGATGCACTTTTCGCATTCACTTTTTCGGTATCTATTATGTATAAATTAACATTTTCTTCAGAACCAGAGAAATTCTCGCTGAAAAAACCTAATTTATTTCCTCCAGGCGAAACCGCTAAACCTGACAAAGATTCATTCCCAGATGTCTTATACACAATATCACCTTCGTAATTCAGAATAGATTCCACTCCTGTCTCCTCCGAAAAATGTGGAGAAGGACTAATATAATAAAAATCTGTATACTCATTTCCTGCCCATCGAAAATCAGATCCATAGCGTTCTTCTATCAGCTCCAAAGTATCAATGTCATAAACGGTCAGACAAGACAATGATGGATTTACATGTGAAACAGCAGCTAAAATATTATCACCAAACCAGTACAATTCTTCTACGCCAGTTGCAAGCAACAACGAGTCTTCGACTATTATTTCTTTCTCCTCGCCGTTAAATTGTTTATGTAACTTAATTTTTTTTGTGTTTTCCTCATCCACACCAGCATTCCAAACGCCGGAATCAGAAACTGCTTCTAATGCATAAGCATGTACTTCAGAGGAATTGGTAAAATTATGCCATACTGCAAAAATAATCACAATCCCTAAAGCTGTTGCAAGAATTTTAATTTTTTTCCCATTCATAAATTTCTCCTACTATTTTATATATTTTTATTATTTCCAAGATATGTTACCTTCTTATATTTTTGATTATAAGCAAAAGCGTTTGCCTTTGCCTTTCCATTTCCCACAAAAACATCAATATGATATTTTTTGATGCCACCTCCGGCATCTTCAGCCTTTCGTTTACCTACATCTGCAATAGATACACACCCATATTGGGCAGTGGTATTATATCTTGGTATATAATAATTGTCAACAGCTATTGTCCGCCCTACAGTTGGTGTAGTTCCTGTTGCTGTAACAGGATCCTTTTTTTCGTAATTTCCAGTAGAGGCATTGTATCTGATATAAAACTTGTTATCATCAGAATATCCTGAACCATTCAATTTTACGGCATCCAAAAATTCCTTTCTAAATTTATAGTTCGAAATTCCAGCTGCCGCTACTTTCGTTGATGCTGAATAATCCGATTCTAATGCAATTATATATGCAGTTAAATAAAAAGTATTTTCATAGTCGCATTTCTCATTTGGTGTTATACTTAAGGATTTCTGTGTTCTACCACATTGTGCCCTGACAGTAAAATTAGTAACTCCGCGAACCTCATAGTATGCTTTCGCTGTTCCGTTTGAGTCAGTTCTCCCTTCATAAGATACTTGTTTTACATTTGCATTCTGTGGATAATTTGCGAAAGATATTGCCTGATTCCTTGCAATCGATCCATTTGTGTTTCTTACCGTTGCAGTAACTGTTATCTTATATAAAATAATACCTTTGTTAACTAAATCTTGTGTTGATGAAGATGGAATTATCTGAGTAGTTTTTACTAATGAAATATTATATGCATTATTGGCATTAATGGCGTCACTTTCCACCAAATTATCCTCAGTGCAAACTTCATCATGTAATGAACTATTTTCTAAAATTTCAGTTTCTTCCGAATTATCTTCAGTTTCTTCCAAGATACTATCTTCTGCTTCTTTAGAAACACTAATCTCTGATAAGCACTCTGTCTCTTCAGTTTCACTTGGTTCGACAGCAAATACTACATTGCCCAATAAAAGGCACACTACAAAAGATAAAATACATATAATTTTAGTTTTTTTCATACATTTTCCCTTTCTTGAGAGTTGAAAGTTCTATCAAAAAAATAACTCTTCCATATGGATTTATGGT
>ERZ778517.2317-NODE-2317-length-11289-cov-13.250668_pt1 | contig 11289 bp, 8 predicted proteins | sample MGYA00510341_ERZ778517 | MGnify/ENA primary metagenome ERZ778517 (study PRJEB29527, sample SAMN07138964) | mouse gut metagenome | material: feces | host: mouse | place: China:Nanjing | collected 2016-01-25 ... | reverse complement strand
AATCGTGGCGAATGAATTTAGCAACACAAAATAAGATGGCAACAACACCCTCTCCAAAGTTATCGACGCAGTCGCTTCGCTCAGCGAAGAAATTGACCCCGTTTCATGTCCGCAACAAGGATTTGAAGAAGGAAACAGCGACACTGTTTATCCGTGTACATACCCGCAAGATTGACGTGCTTGTTTCGACGCTCCTGCAAGTGGAGGTAAGCGAGTGGCTCAAAGCTACCGCTTCGCCCCGTGCGTGGCTGGCACATCAGAAAAAGAATTATCAACTTCACGCCAAACTGACACAGATTGAAGGCATCGTTAAATCCCACCTCACCAAAGTCAATTTCGACCGTGAGGCTCTTGATATGGATGTGCGCTACATATCCGAGCCGGAGAAAGTCGAGGCTGAACGAAAGGCGAAAGAGGAAGCGGCAGAAGCAGAGCGAAAGGCTTTGGCTAAGAAAGAGGCGGCGAAAGAAAAAGCCCGTAAGAAAGCCGAGGAAAAGAAACGTATCGAGGATGAGAAGAACCGTCTTATCTGGCCGTTCCTCGTTCAGTTTGTCGAGGACATCAAGAGCGGCGCACGGAAGATTGGCAGCAAGGACTATTCAGCCGGATCCTGCAAGACTTGGAAAAGCTATATAGGCGTTTATGAAGGCTTCGACCCGTTGCATCAGTTCGGCTGGGCTGATATTAACCGCGCCTTCGTAAGCCGCTACATCAACTATCTCCGTCGGCATGGCTATATGCCCAAGGTAGTCAACAAGCACATGACAAATCTGAAAGCACTTATCAACGCCGCTTTTATTGACGGTATCCATGACAACCAACGCGCCGCATCGCTCATAGTCAAAAATAAGATTGAAGACCGCGACAAGGCTGTCGAGATTTATCTCACCGAGGAAGAGTTACAGGCACTCTATGAAATGCCGCTGACCGGAAAGAAAGAACATGTGCGCGATGTTTTTCTCATTGGTTGCTATACCTGCCAGCGTGTCAGTGATTATAACAATCTCAACAAAGACCATTTTGAGACGACCCGAAAGGGCACACGCATTATCCGGCTTGTTCAGCAGAAGACCAAGACAGAGGTGACAATCCCGGTAATGAACGAGAACCTTATTGCCATCTGTGAGAAATACGGCTACAACATACCGAAAGCCAACGAGCAGGTGCTGAACCGTTACATCAAGGATATTTTGGAAGACTTATCCGAGAGTGTGCCGACACTGAAAGAGAAAGTGCCGACCAATCTGACGATGAAGCAGAAAGACGCACTGAAAAAAGAAGGTAAAGAGCCGGATACCGACCTGAACGGCAACGTACTCCTGCCGCGCTTCAAATGCGTGACGAGCCACACCGCACGACGCACCGGAATCACTAACATGTATCTCAGCCACAAATACGACATCGTCCAGATGATGCACGTCAGTGGCCACAAGACCCAAAAGACCTTCATGGACTACATCAAACTATCCTCCGAAGAGATAGCCGACGAAATCGCCGCCCGAACCAAGAAAGACAGCGAGATGTGGTAATTAGGACTTTATATGTTGAATAACATATGGGTTGGCGTGAATTTTTCACGCCAACCCATTGTGGTATCGAATATTCTTTGTAATTTTGCAGCGTAAAACAAATAAGACTAAAAAAATGCTCTATAGGCTCATACTTGGTAATTTCGCTTCGTTTGCGGAACAAATCCAATTTGATATGTTCCCCAATATTAAGAGGGAAAACTTCATTCATCATGTTTACAATGATGAACAAGGATTGCCTGTCCTAAAAGGTTGCGCCCTATACGGAGCAAATGGATCTGGCAAGTCTAACTTTATCTATGGATTACAGTTTGTAAAAAGATTTGCTACGGATTTCAACTTAAATGGAAATCCTGAGTGGATTGTATCTTTCTTTAAGGCCAATAGGTTTAAATTACCTATTATGGAAGATATGCCAATGAGTTTTCTTCTCGAATTTGGGAATGAACAAGGTGCTTATATATATACTTTTGAAATAACTGATGAAGGTATCTCTGAAGAAACTCTTTACAAATCTGGTTTAGGCAAAGTTGAGAGTACATTAATTTTTCAGCGGAATGGCAATATTCTAAATGCCGATACCAAAATTTTCACACCTGAAATAAACAAAGTTATTGAAAGACAATTGGGATCCAATCCATCCCAATCCGTTCTTTCTATAGTAGGTCGTTTGCACTTAACTGACAACATATATGTCAATGATGCATTTGATTGGATAGCCAATAAATTGGAAATCATTGAGGTCGGACATCAAATCCCTTGGCTTATTGACCAACTCAGTCATCAAAATGAAATGATGAACTTTGTGAAAGAAGTATTTTCAACAGTTGGATTGGGTATTCAAGACCTTAGCATTAAAAATGAATCATTTGATGATTGGTTGAAACATGCTGATGCTGAAGATAAGCAAACAATAACACAGTTTTTAGAGTCTATCTCTAAAAATCCTGGGGATAAAAATTTTTCAAAGATGAATAGGCAGTTTCCTCTTCTTACTGTAACTGAAGAGGATGGAATCCGAACTGTCAAAGAATTGTTATTTCATCAACTTGGCAAAAATGGTTATATCGGAACTATGGAGTGTGGAACCCAATCAACGGGAACCCTTAGATTATTGACTCTTGTTCCTGCTATATATTATGCAATTTATCGACATAAAACAATTGTTGTAGATGAAATAGATAATTCAATTCATCCAATTCTAATCAAGGAACTTATTAAATTATTTGAAAATTCAGATTCTAATGGCCAATTGATCTTCACTACTCACGAAACGGCATTGTTGAATCAACAAGAATTATTGCGCCCTGATGAGGTCTGGATGATTGAAAAGAAATGGGGCGTTTCAAATATGTATTCCTTGAATGATTTCAAGATTCATAAAACTCTTTCTCTTGAGAATGGGTATTTAGATGGAAGATTTGGTGCGATTCCATTTTTAGGTTCGGTTGACATTCTGCAGAATGAAGATTGATAAGTTAAACTACGCTAAAGGAGAACTCTCAAAGGAAATAAAAGAGGGTTCTCCTGTATTAGTACCTGAGACACAAGATTCAGCAGATGTTTCAGGATTAGAAGCTGTATCGTCGGATTACTCAAAAGGAGCACCGTACATATCTACACGCATTGTGTTTATTTTATCTGGAGGGACTAAGAGGGAGAAAGACTATTTTAGACCATTGAGGTCTGATAGCAATATCCGTTCCATTAAAATTGCTTTTAGATCCAAGGAAGGACAAGGGTTAAAACCGTATGAATTAAAGGGGTTAGCCGAAGAATTTTTGAATTCTAAACGATTCATCACTGAAGACAACAACTCATTCAAAATTGAGGAAGGTGATATTCTTTATCTCTTACAAGACGTTGATGAGTTTGCTGATGAAATCAAAGGGTACTTATCTAATATCGATACACAACTACCACTTCAATGGATTGTCAGCAATCCATCTTTCGAGATATGGTTATTTTATCATTATTATGATAGTCCTGATGTTTTGAAAGATGGAGTAACGATGTCAGAACATGATAGAAGCAATTGGCTGAAAGAATACCTAAACACTGTGGTGTCAGGTGGCATAAAAACGACACAGGCTCTCTATACCGCAGAGGTTGCAATAATTAACAGCCGCAAGAACTATATAGAAAATAATCGTTTCCCTGCGCTTTATTCTACCCAAATGCATGTTGTTGTCGAGTCAATTTTATCGATAATGGGAAATGAATTCCCAGAAATGAAAATTCGGCAAGCAGAAAGAATAGCATATTATAAGAAGCTAAGCCAAATAAAGGATATAACCGACTAAAAGGGTTATTCCGTAATTGATGCAACTACAGATTAGATGTGAATTGGAAAAATTCGAATAGGAAAGAACGTTTTGAGAACACTGTAAAACGGGAGCAATACGTCTATTACGGAATTAGGCTCGAATAATTTGGAGGAAGAACTGGCACTGCTTAACTTTCGGAGTAAAGTGGAGAAATATGGATTAACTCAGGCAAACGAAAAAATTTTATAGGTGTCTGAACCTTTTTCAACCTACCTTCGTTAGAATTGTACTGATGGTCTTTCATTGACCGCGACAAGGAGTTTTGACGAATGTGCCCCAGCACTTCGTGACAGCGTCATGCCGAGTTGCGACAAGAGACAAGACTACATCGAAAACGTGATGGCATTTTCATGTGACCATAGCGGAGCATCAACACACAGCCTATCTCATGGGCAAATCACACACATAGCTCTGCCGTGACGGTCGCCAGGCATGATTTTGTCCGTCAAAGTCCATTCGTGGGCGAAAAGACATATATCCCCTTGCAAGGGGAACGATTATCAACGCACAGCCAAAGAAGCGTGCCGCCATCTGCGCATGGGAAGAATGCGGAGGCATTGAGGCGAATGGTATAGCCATTGTTATGCACCTATGTTTCCTGCCCGGATGGCCTATAACTGCATTTTCTTGTAATACACGCAAGATGATGTAGTTACAGGGCTATTTTTGCCCCAAAAAGCACCTTTGGAGCTGTGATGATTTGGAAACGCGAAAATTATTTCGTATCTTTATGTAACACAAGATGGCAGAGCCACCGTCCGACACATTCAACTTTTATATATCGGATTGGAATGATGCTCCTGACTGTGCTACGCTTTTTTGTGTTCATACCTACACCTAATCCCGGATGAAGTCGTCCGGAACACTATGAAGATGAGAGCCTTAAAAAGACGGCAGACGCGAACCGCTAACAACACGCACTGAGGAAGCGATGACCCAACGGTTTGCAAACAAATGGAATGGCTGCTGTTAAATGGCTCAGAGAAAGACGGTTTTCCAATTATAAGGGAAGATTGCACCCGATTGTCAACACGCTGGATTTTGTGGATATAGTGGCAGCGTTAATTTGAAATATCGGAAGCGTCTGACTGACAGATTGGGAAAAAGATCTTAGAAAGCGCGACCCGCGCGAAATTTACCAAATTAAAATGATGGCATTCGCCTTATGATGGCGTTTGCACCCGACGTATGTTCGCTCAAACATAGCGGATAGCCCCCTTGTTGTCTTCATTCTGAAGGCGGCATGGGATAGGGAGAACTGCGTCCGTTTCTGACCGAAGATTTGTCGGAAACACACTGTTTGTTGGCTTCAACGAAAAGAGCCGACAGCACCCACTATGTCCTTTTCGGACCGTTGTCACCGCCCATTGCGCCGGGGCTGTGCCAACGTATAAAGTCGGCGGTATTCTCATAAATTCAAATCCCCCCAATATGAATTTATATAACCTTCTCCAAGCCTCTCTCTCCGACCCCAACTCTCCCAACATTCTCCTTACCGTCAGCCTCAGTGATCTCCATCAGCTTGTGGTTGACACCATCGACGCCACCCGCGACCGTCTTCTGCCCCTATTCATGAAGGCGGATGAAGACCGACTTCTTACCAAAGCCGAAGTTTGTGCCAAACTCGGTATCAAGCCGACATCGGTATGGAACCTTGTGCAAAAGGGTAAACTCACCGCAATCAAGGTTGGCCGCAGCAGCCGCTACAAACTGAGCGAGGTGACCGCGATTCTTGATGCTAAAAACGATTGAGCCAATGAAAGAAAATGACACTCACACCACCGCCGAACTGCCCGAAGACCGCTTTGAGCGCATCGGCACGACCTACTACAAGCTCGTCCGACAGCCCAATGCCGCCGGACAGCTTGTGGAACGCAGCATACCGTGGACTATCGAGGCTATCCGTCAGGACTATGGCAAGGACTTCCTCGCCAACATTCCGAAGTATGATGGATTCTGCTGTGTCCCTGCCCATATTGACTATCAGCCCGTAATCGGCAATTTCAAGAACAAGTATTCGCCGCTGACACATCTGCCGGAAGAAGGCGTGTGGCCTCACATCGAGGCACTCGTGCGCCATATATTCGGCGACCAATACGAACTCGGTCTTGACTACCTGCAAATCCTCTACACCATGCCGTTGCAGAAACTACCGATACTCCTGCTGGTATCCGAGGAACGCAACACAGGTAAATCCACATTCCTCAATTTCCTCAAACTTGTATTTGAGGCAAATCTCACGTTCAACACCAACGAGAATTTCCGCAGTCAGTTCAACGATGATTGGAACGGCAAGCTGATAATCGTGGTTGACGAGGTGCTGCTCAACAAGCGCGAGGATTCGGAGCGTCTGAAGAATCTCAGCACCACCTACAACTACAAGATGGAAGCCAAAGGACGCGACCGCGAGGAGGTGAGTTTCTTCGCCAAGTTCGTGCTATGCTCCAACAACGAGTATCTGCCCGTAGTCATAGACCCAGGTGAAACCCGTTATTGGGTGAGGAAGATACCGCAGTTGGCATCTGACGACACCTGTTTCTTGGAGAAGATCCGCGATGAAATCCCGGCATTTCTCCATGCCATGAGCAACCGTCAGCTGTCCACAACCGAGGAAAGCCGGATGTGGTTTGACCCTAAGCTGATTGACACCGAGGCGTTGCAGAAGATAATACGCGCCAACCGCAACCGTGTCGAGGTAGAACTCGCGGAACTGCTTACCGATATAATGGACAGCCGGAAGATTGATGCCGTTGACTTCTGCCTCAACGACATTCTCAACCTTTTCGACTATCAGCGGGTAAAGGCCGACCGCTCGGCACTGAGAAAAGTGGTGCAGGATTGTTGGAAGTTGCGACCAGCCCAGAACTCGCTATGCTACACCACCTATCAGATGGGAGTGTTCCTCAACGAACCAGCATACGTCGAGAGCAAGAAGGTCGGACGCTTCTATACCGTAACACGGCAGATGTTAGAGAACCTTTAATTTTTTCTTGTTGGATTTGATAGATTGATGATTTGATGAATGAAGCGACAATAGAGTAGTAATCAGCGACTTTTCTTTTCATCGCCCTTTCATCAGATATTCAACAAAAAGAAAAGGCAACAAAAGAATAACGCAACGAGAGAAAAACATCTTCTCTCATCGCCCGATACGTTTCTTTTCGTTGCTAAAACTTATGATGAAACACCGATGAAAGAATAAATATCTACAAATCAGAGCTATATTCTCATCTTTCATCAATCCATCAAATTCAACACTCACCCCGGTTGCTGCAATTTTCTCAGTGACCATAAACCCAATAAATGTATGGCAAGAACAATCACACCCAAAATAGATGCCCGACTTTTTACGGCTCAAATGAACGCCAAAGAAAAGGCAAGATGTAATATCCGTCAATATATCCCGATTGGAGCTGTAAAAGGCAACTTTTGGGATGATGCACCAGCTCCCGGAATGTACTACGACACCGACATCAATATGTGGTGTCCGGAATCGTTCAAATTGGAGAAAATGGAAATTATCGAGGAGGACACACAGCGTATCATAGACACGACTCCTGATGAAGAAAGGGAAGGATACTCTGTCAACGGCAAGAAACTTGTCCCCTACGTGTCTGTAGTCACTGAACGGATGAATGCCAGAAAAAATATTGACGAAAATCCGGCGAGAGAGGTACAGCAGGTACACTGCGACACTGGTACACCTATTGCATCAAACCATGTGTCGATAAAGGAAGAGAAAGCCACGGCCATTCCCAAGTCCGCCCGTACAACATCAAGGTCGAGAATTGTTGATATTGCCCCTCCTGTTGAACCCATATCCATTACGGAGCCGATTGTTCCCATTGAAGTGTCAAAGCCGACAGTTGAGCCACAGCCCGAAGCCGTGGAACAATCGAAGAAGACGCGACGAAGCGCACGGATGGACGAGGCAGACTTCGACATCTTGGCGAGCCAGTTCATCTACCCGACAGACCTCGCAGAGAAAAAGCCACTGTTTTTCCCGACGGACATACGTGAGTCACTAAAATTGGTTGCCCGACTCATACCCGGCGGCAAGGTGTCCCCCTCGCATATCGCAATCCATATCATCAGGGCATGGCTCGATGAGAACCGCGATTTGCTCAACCGTATGCTGTCAAGTCAGAAATTAAGCATCTAAATGAGAAGTCAGCAGTCCAAGCGGTACTGCACCCCAGAATGTAAATGGAGGGGGTTAGCGAGGTTAGTTTTCGGTGATACCGAAAACGGTCGCGTAAACGCTCCGACCTCGCACCCCACCATTGCACCCGGTGCAACGGTACACCAGTGTACCAACCGCGATTTACCCCCTCCAATTATCCACCCTTTAATCCTATACGTCCTATGAAGCCCAAGACAACCGCCAAGTCAAATCTGAAGAACGGCAACCGCAACGGTCGCCCGGCTCTTCCCGAAAATGAGAAGCAGTCGATAATCAGACCCACCAAATTCAACCAGGAGCAGGATGCCGTGCTGATGGAGAACTTTCATAGCAGCGGACTCTCCTGCGTAAGCGAATATATCCGGGCCGTGTCACTCAATCCCAAGATTGTTCCACGGCTGACCGAGGAAGAACTGCGGATAGCCCGTACTCTATCCGGCTTCAGCAACAACTTCAACCAGTTCGTGAGGCTCTGCCATATCCACGGACTCGAAGCGATGGCAGCAGAGGCTGAGTTTTACCTCGGCAAGTTCCGATGCCTCTTTGGAAAATTCAATAACGATTAAGCCCTTAATTTTTATGATTGCATACATCATTAACGGCAAGAGTTTCGGCAACTGCGTTAACTATGTGACGCGCCGGACACTTGAAGAGAAACTGAGCGCGGAAGCCGCTCAGAAGCAGAGAGCCGATGAGAAAAAGTATGAGTCCAACAACGGTGAAGGCATAGTTTACCACCTTTCCAAAGACTGGGAACTGATAGGCGCATCTTCCGATATTCGGCTCTATGAAGGCCGCAAGGCTATCGCTGATGACATAGCACGCCCTACGAGGACAAGGAAGCCTATTAAAGATCCGGTGGGTCATATCTCACTCGACTTCCACCCGAAGGACGCACCCAAAATGACCAACGAAAGAATGGCCGACATTGCTTGCGATTATATGAAGCGAATGGGTTTGGACAACACTCCCTATATCATCGTCCGGCACTTCGACAAGGCTCATCCGCATTGCCACCTTGTGTTCAGCCGCGTTGATTACGACGGCAAGATTCTCACGCAGACCACCAACTTCAAAAAGAACGAGCGCGTCTGCAAAGCCCTCAACCTCAAACACCGGCTCATGCAAGGCAGAAGCAAACTTGATACCGATGTCAGCAAACTGCGCGGAAAGGAGAAGGTAAGATACAAACTGACCCATGATCTTGCCCGACTGTTTGTCTCGCCCGATGTAAAAGATTGGAATTCTTTTCTCATTGTCCTTTTGCGGAATGGCATTACTACAAAAGAGAAAGTCGGTAAAAGCGGTAGGACGAATCTTTATTACTGCGTGGGCAAGCAGTCGTTTTGGTCTATGAAACTTGACCCATTTCTCACTCGGGAGAATCTTGAAAGAGTTTTTAGGGAGAGAATTGAACGGCGACTCAAGGAGTCTGAATCCGTTATTAAGCGAGCAGAACGCCATGCGGTCGAAGAACCAAAGCTCGAGAAAAAAGCAACTTCGCAGCCGAGAGTATCTGCCCAATCGCAGAGCCCCATTCAATCGCACAAGCCGATTGTCATACCACCATTGCCTTTTGAATTCTTGTGGGATGTACCTAAGAGTGATGAGGCGGCATACCGCAGAGGCGAGACGGTTTACACATTTGCACGCAAACCTACTGACAGGTATAAGGCACACTACTGGATATGGTATGACTTCAAGACCGGAAAGCCGCAATGCAGCTTCGACCCGCCCAAGAGCCGAGACATCCCTCCGGCATTTCTGCAACAAGTGGTATCATCCGGCAAGACTGTTTCAACGCAGTCTGAATCATCAGACTTCCGAATGTCGCATGTATCACTGAGCAATGCTCCCAATGATGCTGTCTGCATCGCCCATGGAGAACCCGTATCAGGAGACTTCAAGCAATTCCTTGAAAACCACCCCGACATGGACTTCTACGATGCCAAGCGTAAGTTCAAGGAAGAGCAAAAAGCCAAGCAAAAATCCCGTCAAGGTACAAAGCTCAGCCCGTCATAATCGCCTTTGCAACAGACTGAGCCGGCCCCCGACTTCACGCCGGGAGCCGACTCTTTTGATATGAAAACGCACCACATTGCAATTCAGCAGGCTTATTAAACAACTCATCCACAAACATAACCGCTTCATCGGAATTATCTTGATACATGGTCGTGCAAATGCTATTTTTGCACTAAAAACATATGAGACAAATTATTTTATTGATTATATTTTTTCAAACGCTGCTAATATCAGCTCAAGGTTACATCACATTTGACAACTTCTCTACGAGCCGGTTACGTAATGATGCCGGAGAATATTTCGGTTCGGGAAGTATGCAGATGATTTCGGGAGGATACAATATTCCTCTTTATACTAAAACAAACGAGCGAAATCAATTGACCGCCCTGTCAATCAGTACGTATGCCACATATGCTGATTTGTCAAACACGGGAGAAGCGTCCTCTTTCAATCCGGATAAAATCATCAATACCGGCCTTAGCCTTTCTTATATTCATCCCATCTCTAAGAAATGGAGCATACTGGTAGCTGGAGGAGCCGGAATTTATGCTCCTGCGGATGAAATCAAAATGAACTCTGTTTTGGGAAACGGAGGGGTAATTTTCATTTTCCGTCTAAACAACAATCTAAGTCTTGGTATTGGAGGTGGCGTTTCCAATTCATACGGTGTACCCATGGCGATGCCTATGATATATCTAAGTTGGCAGCGCAATGGAAAATTTATGTTTAGCATAGATATGTCTAATACCATCAAAATTTCCACCTCAACCATTCTATGGGATAAACTCAAACTCGAATTAGCTCCGATGGAAGTAGATGGACTGATGGCTGTCAGACATACCGACGACGGAGATCAGATTTACTCTATGGTTATGTTACAGTCCTATTTTTCTCCATCATTCCTATTCAGCAAGAAATTCAGCTTATTTGCTAAAATCGGAGGGAATTGGATACGAGGTATAAGTGCAAAAGAGCGGAGTCTGAAATCATTCTTTGATGGTTTCATGAGCAATAATAATGAAGCCCCCTATTTTAATGTTTCCCTTAGATTGTCAGCAGGCATCAGATTCAGTTTCTAAAAAAAATTAGTAAATTTGAATTATAAAACCAAAATAACAACCCCCAATGATAAAATATCTGATAATAGAGGATGAGCCATTAGCCTTTGAGGAACTAAGAGTGTGTTTGAATTTAAATAGATTTTAATGTTCGACATGATTAAGCAACA
>ERZ778517.2314-NODE-2314-length-11294-cov-7.707714_pt1 | contig 11294 bp, 9 predicted proteins | sample MGYA00510341_ERZ778517 | MGnify/ENA primary metagenome ERZ778517 (study PRJEB29527, sample SAMN07138964) | mouse gut metagenome | material: feces | host: mouse | place: China:Nanjing | collected 2016-01-25 ... | reverse complement strand
AGAGCACTTGACTTTTAATCAAGTTGTCCGGGGTTCGAGTCCCCGATGTCTCATTCACAGAAAATTACCGAAAGTTTGTAAGATCACGACTTTTGGTAATTTTTGTTTATACACTTTTTATGCGCATGGACCGCGGTAGCATGCAGCGGTGGAGTGTGTGTGTTTTAGAAAAAGTGCAACAAACGGGTTGCGCTTTTTTGGGCGTTATGATAATATGTATTGCAGTGACGTACAAATGTCTTTGACGAGAGAACAAATGGAACGAGGAGCAGGTGCAGATGGAAGGGGCAGCATCTTATTATGTTGTGAAAAAGAGAGCTTTGCCGGAGGTACTGTTAAAAGTTGTGGAAGTGAACAGGCTTCTGGAAACGCAGAAGGCATCGTCCGTACAGGAGGCAGTCGAGCGCGTGGGGATCAGCAGGAGTTCTTACTATAAGTATAAGGAAGATATCTTTCCGTTCCATGATTCCGCGCAGGGGAAGACGATCACGCTGGCGTGCAGGATGGATGATGAGCCAGGGCTTTTATCGGACGTGTTGAAAGTGGTAGCAGATTTTCACGCCAATATACTGACGATCCATCAGACGATACCGATCAATGGGATCGCATCTTTGTCGCTCAGCATTCAGATCCTGGATGCAGCCAGCGATGTGTCCGAAATGGTGTCCGGAATGGAGCAGATCGGCGGTGTGCACAATGTCAAGGTACTTGGCATGGAATGATATCAAAAAATGAGTTGTTACGGAAAATCTGACCGGCAGCTGGTCAGTATGAGGAACGCACAGGAGGTCAAGGAAAATGATAAAGGCAGCGATATTGGGATATGGAACAGTGGGAAGCGGTGTGTATGAGGTCATCAAAAAGAATAAGGACGTCATCGCAGATAAGCTTGGTGATGAGATACAGGTGAAGTATGTGCTTGACCTGCGTGAATTTGAGGGGGATCCGGTACAGGAAGTGCTGGTTCATGATGTCGATGTGATCCTCAACGACGCAGAGGTGGCGATCGTGTGCGAGACGATGGGCGGCGAGCACCCTGCATATGAGTTTACAAAGCGTGCGCTCGAGAGCGGCAAGAGTGTGTGCACGTCGAACAAGGAGCTGGTGGAAAAGCATGGTCCGGAGCTGATCCGGATTGCTGAGGCGCACGATTGCAGTTATCTGTTTGAGGCGAGTGTCGGCGGCGGCATTCCGATCATCAGACCGCTGCGGACGTCGCTCGCGCAGGAGGAGATCCTGTCGATCACAGGGATCCTGAACGGGACGACCAACTATATACTGACCAAGATGGAGACGGAGGGACTTGCGTTTGATACCGTGCTCGCGCGGGCGCAGGAGAAGGGCTATGCGGAGAAGAACCCGGATGCGGATGTCCTGGGGCTGGATGCGTGCAGGAAGATCGCGATCCTGACCTCGCTCGCCTATGGCAAAAAGGTCGATTTCGAAGATATCGTCACGGAGGGGATCACAGCGATCACGGATGTGGATTTTGCCTATGCGAAGAAAATGGGGGCGACGATCAAGCTTTTTGCAAAGAGTGTCAAGAAGGGTGACAAATACTATGCGATCGTGGCGCCGTTCATCGTGAAACCCGAGAATCCTCTTTATGCTGTCAAAGGCGTGTTCAATGCGATCCTGATCAACTGCAATATGGGCGGTGAGACGATGTATTACGGAAAGGGTGCAGGAAAGCTTGCGACAGCGAGTGCGGTAGTGGCGGATGTCCTTGACTGTGCGCGCCATATCGGCAAGCATCTGGATATCAGGTGGGAGGATCAGAAGCTTGCGATCTCACCGGTCGACGGCGCAGTCAGAAGATTTTTTGTGCGCGTGCCTCTGGCTGATGAGCCGCGGATCAAAGATATTTTTGGCGAGGTCGAGATGTATACAGATATAGCCGCCGGAGAGTGCGGATTTGTCACGGAGGAGATGACAGAGGCGGAATACAGAGACAAGGCTGCAGGATTTGGCAGCGTATTGTCGATGATCAGGGTAGATTAACGCTTCAGAAGACAGCACACGGGTGGTGTTCCTGAATATGAATATAGTAGGAGATACGCTGTGGAATACTTTGGTTGTGGGAAAGGAATAGTGTGAGATGAAAAAGGTAGTTAAATTTGGCGGAAGTTCACTGGCGAGCGCAGAACAGTTTGTGAAGGTCGGCAACATTATCCATGCGGATGAGGACAGAAAGTTTGTCGTCCCGTCGGCGCCGGGAAAGCGGTTTGACAAGGATACAAAGGTGACGGATATGCTCTATGCGTGCTATGCGCTGGCAGAGAGGGATCACAATTTTAATGCGGAGATCGCCCAGATCGAGAAGCGGTACCAGGAGATCATCGACGGATTGAAGCTTGACCTGGATCTTTCATCTGAATTTGACCGGATCATTGACAATTTCAAGAGAAAGGCGGGGGCCAACTATGCAGCGAGCCGCGGGGAGTACTTAAACGGTATCATCATGGCGGAATATCTCGGGTATGAGTTTGTCGATCCTGCGGAGGCGATCCGGTTCAATGAGGCGGGCGTGTTCGACGCCGATGTGACGCAGGCGCTCCTGTCTAAGCGCCTCGAGGGCGTGGAGCGGGCGGTCATTCCCGGATTTTACGGCGCGATGGAGGACGGGACTGTCGTGACGTTCTCAAGAGGCGGTTCCGACATCACGGGCTCGATCGTGGCGAAGGCGATCCAGGCGGATGTGTATGAGAACTGGACAGATGTGTCGGGGTTTCTGATCGCGGATCCGCGTATTATCGAGAACCCAAAAGGGATCGATACGATCACGTATGGTGAGCTGAGGGAGCTTTCCTACATGGGGGCAGGTGTTCTTCATGAGGATGCGATATTCCCGGTGAGAAAGCAGGGGATCCCCATCAATATCAGAAACACGAACCAGCCCGAGGATGAGGGGACATGGATCGTCGGGAATACCTGCAAGAAGTCGAAGTATACGATCACGGGCATCGCGGGCAAGAAAGGGTTTGCTTCCATCAATATTGAGAAGGATATGATGAATGCGGAGATCGGTTTTGGGAGAAAAGTGCTCCAGGTATTTGAGGAGTATGATATTTCGTTTGAACATATGCCCTCCGGGATCGACACGCTGAATGTGATGGTTCATCAGACGGAGTTTGCCGACAAGGAGCAGAATATCCTGTCCGGCATCAGCAAGGCGGTGAATCCCGATCACATAGAGATCCAGTCTGACCTTGCGCTGATCGCTGTCGTGGGGCGGTGCATGAAGTCGCAGAGAGGGACGGTGGGCAGGATCTTCGCCGCGCTGGCGCATGCGAATGTGAACGTTAGGATGATCGATCAGGGTTCGAGTGAACAGAATGTCATCATCGGTGTTTCCAACGAGGATTTCGAGACAGCGATCCGGGCGATCTACACGATCTTTGTGGAGACGAGGGTCTGACCGGGGGATCATATACAGGAACGCTCTTCAAAACAAGGTCATATCTGCGGTCTGGCGCAGGTATGGGCTTGTTTTTTAGGGATTGGACATACTACAATACTGACAAAAGGAAAACGGAGGAGAACGAATGAGCAATAAAGTAGGTGCAGAGTCACAGGAAAACAAGATGGGCGTCATGCCCGTCAACAGATTACTGTTAAATATGTCGCTGCCAATGATGGTGTCCATGCTGGTTCAGGCGCTCTACAATATCGTGGACAGTATTTTTGTGGCAAAGCTGAGTGAGAACGCGCTGACTGCGGTGTCGCTTGCGTTTCCGATACAGACGCTTCTGATCGCGCTCGGTACGGGTACAGGCGTGGGTGTCAACTCCCTGCTCTCAAAGCAGCTGGGGGAGAAAGACTTAAAGCAGGTGAGCAAGACGGCCATGAATGGCATCTTCCTGGCAGTACTGAGTTATATCGCGTTTGTGATCGTCGGGATCGTCGGGGTCAGACCGTTCTATGCGAGTCAGGTGAAGGGCGCGGATCACGAAATCCTCACGCTGGGTGTACAGTATCTTACGATCGTGTGCGTGTGTTCTTTTGGACTGTATGCGCAGCTGATCTTTGAGAAGCTGCTGCAGTCAACCGGAAAAACGCTGTACTCCATGATCACACAGGCGGTCGGGGCGGTGACGAACATTATCCTGGATCCGATTCTGATCTTCGGACTGCTGGGTATGCCCAAAATGGGCGTGGCCGGCGCGGCGATCGCGACTGTCATCGGGCAGATCGTGGGAGGGACGCTCGGGTTGATCTTCAACATCAGGGTAAATAAGGAGATCACGCTCTCTGTAAAGGGCTTTCGACCGGATGCGGGTACGATCGGCAACATCTACAAGGTCGGTGTGCCGTCCATCATCATGCAGGCGATCGGTTCGGTCATGACATACGGAATGAATCAGATCCTGATCACGTTCTCTTCGACGGCGACTGCCGTGTTTGGTGTTTATTTCAAGCTGCAGAGCTTTTTCTTTATGCCGGTGTTCGGACTGAACAACGGTCTGATACCGATCGTGGCGTTCAATTACGGAGCCGGGAAAAGGAGCCGGGTGATCAAGGCGATCAAGTGCAGCCTTGTGTACGCGTTTACACTGCTTCTTGTCGGATTTATCGTGTTTGAGACGATACCGGGTGTGCTGCTTGGCATGTTTGAGGCATCGGATGAGATGCTTGCCATCGGTGTGCCTGCGCTGCGCATCATCGGCTTCCATTTCCTGATCGCATGGTTCTGCATCATAGCAGGTTCCGTATTCCAGGCGCTTGGAAACGGCGTGTACAGCCTTGTCGTATCGGTTGCCAGACAGCTTGTGGTACTGCTGCCAGCCGCATTTATCCTCGCAAGGCTCGGGGGACTCCATGCGGTATGGTGGGCATTTCCGATCGCGGAGCTGATGTCCTTCTGCGCCTCAACACTCTTTATGATAATGATCAACAGGAAAGTCATCAGCACCATTCCTGACAATGTCTGAGGCAAAATTTCAGTTTATCCTGAAGAACGCCCGCTCAGGGCGTTCTTTTAAAAACTTAGATCATCTTAGGCGGCGTACTTTGGCGCCTTAGATGATCTTAGTTTTTTACCTCTTAGCGGGCAAATCGAACCACTTGATGTAAAACGGTTTACATCGGTGGTTCGTTTTATTATGATAGAGAAAAGCTGGTGATGAGAGCAGTGTATCAGGCGGCGGAGTGGGAGCGGTGTGCCAGCGCGCGGGAAATATCAGTATGCATTTCAGCCGGGAGCATACAGGGAGTAAATGTATGAAAATAAAAATTGAGATCGAGGAGACCCTGGAGGAGGACGAGGTGCTGATCCGCTGCCGGAGGCTGACAGAGGAAATCTCTGCAATTCAAAAAGCGGTGAGCGAGGCCTCCGGGGGGGCGCAGAAATTTGTTTTTTACAAGGGAAATACCGAGTACTATCTGATGCTGGATGAGATCCTGTTCTTTGAGACGGACGAAAAAGGCATCAGCGCACATACGAGATCGGAGGCATATCAGATTAAGTACAAGCTCTATGAGCTGGAGGATATTCTTCCGGGATTTTTTATGAGAGTGTCAAAGTCGACGATCCTGAATACGAACCATATTTATTCTATCAACCGGAACCTGACGGCATCGAGTGTGGTGGCGTTTGCGGACACCCACAAGCAGGTCTATGTCTCGCGGTATTACTATAAACCATTGATCAGTAAATTGGAGGAAAAGAGGTTGCATCGATGAGAAAACGAAAAATATTTTGGGGTATCTTTTTTATAATGATGGCAATAATCGTCGTTGCCAGCAAGATCGGCATACTGCCGGATGTGGGCGTGTTCTCCCTGCTGGCGACGGTGTTTCTGGTCTGGATGGCAGCGGATGGTGTCCGGCACAGGAACTTTTATGAGATGCTGTTTGCCGTAGCGTTTCTGTGCATCATCTATGACGGGCCGCTGGGGATCGAGGCGCTGACGCCGTGGACGGTTCTGGCTGCGGCGCTGCTGCTGAGTATCGGGCTTTCCCTGCTGTTTGGCGGAAAAAAGGAGAGAAAGCATGGTATTGAGTTTGAGTGGGACAGCGACGGTGTCAGGGGGATCGGAAGCAGCAGCGAACAGTGCAGCGGGGAGCAGATCCGTTGTGAAAATACCTTCGGTTCAGCGATCCGCTACATTCATTCGGACAATTTCTGCAAGGCGCGTCTGGAGAATAATTTTGGCAGTATGACGATCTATTTTGACAATGCGGTCATTCAGGGGGGGACCGCGACAGTGAAGGTCGACAATAATTTCGGGGAGACGGTTCTCTACATTCCAAAGGAATGGAAAGTGCACAATGAGCTGGAGCATGTTTTCGGCAGCGTCAATGAGCATGGAAAGTGTGTGGGAACCAGCAGCGCCGAACTGTGCCTAAAAGGCGAGACGAACTTTGGCAACATTGAGATCTATTATGTATAAACATTGTATCGGGAAAAGGAGCATGGCTATGGGAGATTTTGAAAAGGAACTGCGGGTAAATACTTTTGCGGCGCACGATGTGAGGAAGCTGGAGCTGCGGATCGCGGCTGCGTCTGTCTGGACGGAGGAGTCGGTGGACGGGGAGATCCGGGTGGAGGCAAGGAATCTGCAGACGGACAGATATACGTGTGAGCTGAGGGCGGGAAAACTTGTGATCGCCTACAAAATGGAAGGGCTTGTGAACCTGCCCCGGTTTGGCAGTGACGAGACAAAGATCACGATCTATCTGCCGGCGGGGCTGTCGCTGGAACATGCGGTGCTGGAGATCGGCGCGGGTTCCATGGATCTGGATGCGGTTCCGGTCACCTGTGAGGAAATGGAGGTAGAGATCGGCGCGGGCAAATGGAAGGCGGCGCAGCTGTCCGTCCGGGGAAGCCTTCATGTGGAGATCGGCGCCGGAAAGGCAAAGATGAAAGGTGTGACGGCAGGCAGCCTTGACATCGAGTGCGGCGTGGGCTCAATGGTCTACAAGGGGAGCGTCAACGGAGATATCCGGGTGAACTGCGGGGTGGGAAACTGCAGTTTTCATCTGGATAATAAGGAGAGCGATTTCAATTATGACGTTTCCTGTGCGGTGGGCAGTGTCAGGATCAATGGCGGCAAAGTGGGAAGTTTTGCGGCAAGGAAGTCTTTTAAAAGCAGCGCGGCGCTGGGAAGGGCGGTGTTGGAGTGCGCTCTTGGAAGCATCGAACTGAGGACACAAGACTGAGTTGGGATCTGTGTTCAAAAAATCAGTTGACTTTTGCATTCGTATTTGTTAAAATATAGAAGCATGTCTGATGAGATGCAGAATGCGGATATGGCGGAATTGGCAGACGCGCCAGATTTAGGTTCTGGTGGGCGACCGTGCAGGTTCAAGTCCTGTTATCCGCAGGAGCGCATGTGGCCGGAAACCTTGCAAAACTAAGGGTTTCCGGCTCTTTTTTTGCTTTTTTATGACAGAAAATATGCGAAATTATTACGAAATATTAAATCAGATCCCATTTCTTGACAACAAACAGCAAAGCTGATACTATTTTTTAAAAATCTTAAGATAAAGGGGAGTAGGATGATGAGACGAACGAGGATCTTTGCTGTCATTCTTGCCCTGCTGCTGGTACTGTCATATGGCATGGCAGGTATGGGCGGCAGTGTCAGCGCGGCAAACACGAACGCAAGTCGCTATTATTACAGTCAGCTGAAAGGCGATGCCAAAGCTATTTATGATGCCATGTACGAGATGTATGTGCAGGGGATCTTCAAGACGGGCACGCAGGAGTATGATCTGGTGGAAAAGGGGCATATGACCAGTGAGCAGGCTGCGCGCTATGAGACGGACAAGGACGAGCTGCTGCGCCAGTACGGGGCGGCAAGGGATGCTTTTTATGCAGATTATCCGGATATTTTTTATGTGGATTTTTCAAATCTGTCGGTCTCATGGAGCAAGAGCGGAGATGTGTACAAGGTTGTGCTGAGAATTGGCAGGAGCGAGAACTATTTTGTGGAGGGATTTGCCGACACGCAGCAGGTAGAGCGTGCGGAAAAGGAGCAGGATGCCAGGATCAGCGAGATCGTAAAGGGCGCGAAGGGGAATTCCTCGTCAGTCCGGGAGCAGGTGGCGTATGTGTACAATGCCATTATAGACAACACCGAATACAGGCTCGACACAAATTGTGATGCGGGCAACGCAGGGCATGTGAGAACCTCCTACGGTGCGCTCGTGAAGGGACAGAGCCTGTGTGAAGGTTATGCCAGGGCGGTCAAGACCGTGCTGGATGCCATGGGGATCAACAGCGTGCTGGTGCAGGGAAACTACCGGGCGCCGGACGGCAGCGACAATCTTCACATGTGGAACTATGTACAGATCGACGGAAAGTGGTATGGTGTGGATGCCACAGCCGGAGACGGTATGAAGGGTACTGTTGACAGTGGAAAGTATCTGCTGGCTGACAGATCGGTGATGGATGCGAACCACAAGCCCGACGGCGTTATGTCAGGCAGCGGTTTTCGGTTTACCTATCCGCAGCTTACGGGGGCGGATGAGGGCTCCGAGGGGGAAGAACAGGAACCGGAAACGGATACGGGGAACACGGACGGGGATACGGACGAGGACGGATATGAAAAGCGCTTTGACAAAGAGGGACTTCTGGTGCAGTACCGGAATGGGACGGAGTCAGAAGGGGCGGTAGGTGTATTTAAGGTAAGCTACAAGGGCATGGGATATCAGAATGCGGTCGACCGCGAGGGCGTGTATATGCTGGCCCGCTTTTATCAGTATATGCCAGGAACTGGAGAGTATGAAGTCGGCAGCTGGGGCTATGCCGATCCTAAGCCTTTTATGATGCCGCAGCATGCGGATGCGCTGCTCCTTGCCAACGGGAACAGCAGGTATATTGAGTTTGCGGTCACGAAAAAGGCGCCTGCGGGTCCGCTCTACGGTGATGACCTGACTGCGGAGGAACTGGAAAAGAACTGGAAATTCCAGGGGACGGAGGCAGATTTCATCGTCTCCACGGGAAAGCTGGACAATCCGAAGGGCACATTTGTCCCGTCACCCTTTGCCAGAAAACTCACGCCAAACAATACGAGCTTTATTTCCTGTGGAAAGAAATATCATATTACGGCGGTGTTCAACGAACAGCTCGTGGAGATCAACGGGCAGAAAGCCGGATATAAAGTCACTGTAAAAAATGGCTGGAGTGCGGAGGAGAACAGCAAGATCGAGAATTTTACATGGGATGGAGACCGCACGGTGGAGTTCGACTTTACGCCGAGTGATCAGCTGGCGGACAATTACGCTGATTATACGTTCCAGATCACCGGTCTGCAGGGGATAGGCAGCCTGAAGGCACCGGACAGCTTTATCTACAGTGCGAAGATAAAGATATCAATCTGTGCACACAGGAATGAGGGGATCTATCTGAATCTGGGCGCGAAACCCAAGCTGTTGGAGCCGATGGACATATTCTGCGGCGACTGGGTGAATGAGAATAATCAGAAACTCAGGGATGTGAAGAACATCGTCTTGACGGCTTCGAAGCCCGAGGTGGTGGTGGAGAGCGATCCCGCGAAGCAGAGCGGGGAGATGCTAGAGAAGATAGAAGGCAAGCTTCCCGATGAGTGCACCATAGTAAAGAGCGCTACCTACGATCTCAAGCTGATGACCTGCAATGAGAATATACTGAGCACAGGATCCAGTGTCAGGCTGCACATCGGCTTTCCGGAAGGTTTCGGACCGGAGAATGCAGGTGTGAGCTACAAGGCGTATCACTTTACGAGAGACAAAAATGGCACGATCACTGGTGTGGAGGAACTTGACTGCATTGTGACGGATAAAGGTCTGATCGTCACCTGCTATTCGTTCAGCCCCTTTGCGGTTGTGGCGCTCAAAGGAGAGCCCGAGGCAGATACGATCAGCCAGAAACTGCTCATCATGAATACTGAGGGCGGCGATGCCGTGTTCCAGGAAGATAAAAACAATAAAATATGCACGATGTCAGAAAAAGGACAGACGCGGACGATTGATATAAAAGCGAAGGAAGGGTACCGGATCAGCGGGCTTTACCTGAACAATATTGCGCTGAAAGTGACTGACAGCAAGTCTATGAAGTATACAGTCAAGTCCGAGGATCTGAAGGGCGGGGGCAATATTCTGGATGTGACGTTTGCGAAGGACAATCCGAAACAGGAGACGGCGCCGTCGACACAGGACAAGCCCTCGGCATCTTCTTCGCAGGGTTCTTCACAGAACGGATCCGGGAGTGCTTCTGCCAGCAGTTCCGGTAACAATAACACTGTCGGCAGCGCTGGCAACAATACTGCTGCCAGCAGTTCCAGCAGCAGTAAGCCGGCAGATCCAAAAACAGCTGGAACACCGGTGGTGGTGTTTCCGCAGGGGGTAGTGAATAATGCTGTGACAGACCAGACATCAGCAGCTGCAGCGCCCACAGTAACCTCGCCGGCGGCGCCGGTGACTTCGGCCGCACCGTCATCGCCAAAGCCGTCGGCGACAACGATAACAGGCGAGATAACGGCAGACGCCAGTGTGACTTCATCCGAACCGGCAGACGAACCGGTTCCGATGATAACGCCCGACACGGATATGGAGTTGGAACACATCGTGTTATCAACGGGGGAGGACGGTATGGATCTGGTAGTCTTGCCGGCAGATACCGCTGAACCTGAGGAGGATGGATCGGGGATGAACAGCATCCTTCTGACGATCCTGATCGGTGCAGTCGTTGTCGGCATGATCGCCGTGGCAGCTGCCGGTTTTGTGCAGATGAGACGTGAAGAGTGAACGCGGCAGATCTAATCAAATCTCCGCTGGCTCATAACTGAGTTATGATACGCAGGATCATCGGTGACGTCCGCGTCAAACCATGAGGGCGGGATAAAGGCGTCCGCCATCCCGGTCTCAGGGAACTCTACCTCCGCCACGATGAGAGGCGCAAAGGGCGGGGCAAAGACGTCCAGCTCGATAAAGAGCTTGGGTGTGGTCAGGGGGATATAGCTGTCATCAAACTGTGGATCTTCGATGGGAATGACATATCTTTTCTTGGATATGACATTCCCATCAGCTTTTTTGAGCAGATGGCGGTAGGAGGTCTCGTCGAGAGGCAGGTTGTACTCTTCCCGCACCATCAGACCGCTTCCCTTGTAGGTCAGGGAGTAGGAATCGTCGGATCTGCGGACGCGCACGACGGGAGATGTGTTGAGATAGGCCTGCTCAATGATCCTGCAGGGGTATGCTTCCAGATTTTCGGGTAATTTCTTGATCGTGTATTTTTTTTCGATTTCTATGTTTTTCATAAATGTTCCGATCCCTTCTATAATATTAGTTTATTTATTATATTAGTTTAT
>ERZ778517.2307-NODE-2307-length-11356-cov-3.813822_pt1 | contig 11356 bp, 5 predicted proteins | sample MGYA00510341_ERZ778517 | MGnify/ENA primary metagenome ERZ778517 (study PRJEB29527, sample SAMN07138964) | mouse gut metagenome | material: feces | host: mouse | place: China:Nanjing | collected 2016-01-25 ... | reverse complement strand
CGATACCCGACATAGATTCCCTCGGAATAGTTGCAGTCAACAATCTGGGAACCGTCGTTTCGGGGTGTGCCGGGATAATCGCCGACAAAGTGTGCCCCTACATCAGTTAATGAGACGGGGAATGTCATGGGAAGTTTTCCAGACGGATTAACATCTCCGGCAAGGATAGAGGCTATTGCATTTCCACACTCGGTGCCGAGATACCAAGCCTGCACTATCGCTGGGACTTCCTTGACCCACGGCATCGCTACGGCATTACCTGAAATGTTTACAACAACGAGGTTTTTATTAGCTTTTGCAAGTGCGCTTATTACCTTGTCTTGATTATACGGCAGTTCAAGACCGGCCCTGTCGGAATCTTCACAGTCCTGATGTGCCGACTTATTAAGACCTCCCACGAAAATCACAATATCAGCATTTTTTGCAGTCTCAATAGCCTCGGCAAGGATTTCCTCGGCCGTTCTGTCGTCGTTTAGATTCTGGCCTGTGACAACACCATTATATTCTCCGGAAGTATCTCCCACATATCCACGAGCATAGACAATCTCGGCTTTATCACCGAATCGTTTCCTAACACCGTCAAGCGGTGATAGCTCATATTTTACTTTTAACGAAGAACTGCCACCACCGACAGTCATCATCTTTAGGGCGTTTTCTCCTATGACGGCTATCTTTTTGACTCTATCGGGATTAATCGGGAGAAGGTTCCGGTCATTTTTTAATAGCACAATGCCTTCCTCCCCAATATTTCGGGCGGCGGTTGTATGTTCTGGCGAACATAGAGAGCCGAAAGGTCGCCGTGTATTCATAGTCGTACGGAACGCGAGTCGCAGAATACGACGAACTTTGTCATCAAGTTCCTTTGTCCCGACTTTACCTTCTTTAATCAGTTTCAGATAAGGCATAGCAAGATAATAATTGTCGTAAGCGTTGTTCGTACCATTTGACAGCCCGTTGGTCCAACTGCCAAACTCCATGTCGAGACCGTTGGCTATTGCTTGTTTTGTATCATGAGTTCCACCCCAGTCTGACACGACCACTCCGTCAAATCCCCATTCGCCTTTAAGTATGTTATTCAGCAAATACTGGTTATGGCATACATGCTGGTCTTTATAAAGGTTATAACTGCCCATGATTGTCCATGCTCCGCCGTCTTGAACAGCAGCTTTGAAAGCCGGAAGATAAATCTCGTAAAGCGCACGGTCATCTACAATCGCGTTTGTTGTGTGACGGTTTACCTCATGGTTGTTGAGTGCGTAATGCTTCACACAGGCTGCCACCCCGTTACTTTGTACGCCCTTTATGTAAGGAACGACCATCTTGGATGCAAGATAAGGGTCTTCACCCATATACTCGAAGTTGCGTCCGTTTAAGGGTGTGCGATATATATTCACACCGGGGCCAAGCAGAATGTCTTTCTTTCTATACCGGGCTTCCTCCCCTATGTTTTTGCCATAGAGCAAAGCCATATCAGGATTCCATGTAGCGGCGAGGCAAGTCAGAGCGGGGAAGGCTACGCAGGAATCGTTAGTCCATCCGGCCTGGTCCCATTCGTCCCACAGGACTTCCGGGCGGATTCCATGTGGTCCGTCGGTAGTCCAGAATTCCGGAATACCGAGGCGCGGAACACCGGCGGAAGAAAATTTTGACTGTGCATGGAGCATGGCGACTTTTTCTTTTGTAGTCATTCTCGACAGCGCGTCTTCCACACGCTCGTCAATGGCGCGCGTTTCATCGAGATATACGGGCACGGAAGAATACGCCACCGTAACACTCGCAGTCATCAGAGTAAGTGAAAGCAGTAGTTTATTCATTAGATTATATATTATATGCGTAGTATTATTGCTTTACAAGTGAGATGAAATCTATCGCAGGAATGGCCGAGGTCTCGTGGCCTATGCGGATAGTGTTGTAGCCGGGCTTAAGGCTGATTTGCATGTTGTCGGCAGCCGAGTGAGCCTCGTATAGCCTGCCGTTGACCCGGACTTGTAACGGGCATTCAGGTGTCGCCTTGATATTGAGTGAATAATGTCCGCCTTTTTCGGAGTACACGTTGCTCCATTCGATATAGTTTTGGGGCGAAGCACCGAGGAATTCCACTTTCATGCAGCCGGACGATGATGTATCGTAGGTATACTTTACGTTGTTGCGTCCGATATTGTCGAACATGGGAAGATAGCCCCATTCAGCCTCGTAAACCGATGGTTCGAGACGTCGGCCGGCCTCCACGGCGTAGACGATGGCCCCGTGAGCGGGAATTTCCGCTGTGAACTTTTCTTTGAAAATCCCTAAGTTACGTCTGTTCGACAGGTCGCGGACTTTCACCTTGCCGCCCAAATCTATGTCGCGGAATCGCAGCACCATCGATTTGGCTGAGTCTGTAGGATTGTATAGTGCTACAGCTCGTTTGAGACCGTTTCGCCTTACGATATCCTTGACGAAAATGCCCGACCCATCAGCATAACGGACAGCAGGATAGGCCTGGAGCGCGAGCGAGTCCTGGTTGACGGCAATTAGTTCCGGATTCTTCAGAATCTCAAGAGAGGATGCTGGGATTTTTTCGAGGTCGCATCCGATAAGCAATGGCGACGACATGATGCACCACATGCCGAAATGTGCTAATTCCTCAGTATTATCAAGACCGTCGCCTGTCAGTGAGGTATTTTCGCGCAGACCGACTGTGAGCATGTCCATGTCGTTGTAGTGGCCGTCGCGGCAGTACGCCGAGAGAGGCGCGTTGAGGTCGACGATGCTTTTTATGGACTCCCAGTCGTTCATTATGTCTTGGCTGATTCTCCATGATTCGGCGATATCCTCCGCCCATGTCCCTGGGAAGCGCCATCGGCAGATATTGAGGGCTATTCCGGGGCGTACCCGGTCGAGAGCCTGACGTATCTTCGTGTATTGTTCCTGCTCTACGAGGCCGTCACATTCAGCTCCGCAGTAGTCTATCTTGATGAAATCGAAGTTCCAGTCGCCGAAGGCGTTGGCTGCATCGATATCCTCATGTTCGTACATGCCGGCGTTGATGCCGATGGTGTCGTTGTTCCACATCGAGCCGCATGTGTTGTGCCCGGCATCTGAGTAAGTTCCGGCTTTATAGCCTTTTGAATGGATATAGTCGACCACGGGCCTCATGCCGTTCGGGAACCGCACGGGGTGTGGCTGCATCCGGCCCGTCGAATCGCGGTGACCGAAGAATCCGTCATCGATATTCACCTGGCGGTATCCGGCATCGGCCAGACCCAGTTCACCTAATAAATCGGTCTGGCGCATGATGAGAGAATCGGAAATATCGACAAAGAATGCATTCCACGAGCTCCAGCCCATAAGGGGTGCTTTAGGTGCGCTTTGAGCCGATATGGCCACGGCAATGGCTGGGATAAAAAGACCGAGTTTGTGTAGTTTCATGATTGTATTTCAGTTATTTTCCGGTTGATATTCAAAAGAGAGTTTTATGGTTTTGTCAGAACAGCCGCCTACCATCACGTCAAATAGGCCCGGTTCGGCGACATAGTCAAGATTGTAATTGTAGAACTTAAGCATTTCAGGAGTAATGTCGAAAGTTACGCGGCGCCTTTCGCCGGCTTTCAGCGATATGCGTCTGAAACCTTTGAGTTCCATTACAGGCGGAGCCGAAGAGCGCGCCACGTCGCGGATGTAAAGCTGTACGATTTCATCGGCGTCCCTATTTCCGGTATTTGTCACGTCGACGGAAACGGTGACATGGTTATTGTCTGTCATTTTTTCTGCCGAGATTGTCAAGTCGCTATAACCGAATGTCGTGTAGCTCAGTCCAAAGCCGAACGGATAGAGGGGCGTGTTCGAGATGTCGATATAGTTCGACTTGTATTTGATATATTCGTCTCTATCGGCAGGCTGCGGCCTCCCGGTGTACATGTGATTGTAGTAAATAGGAATTTGCCCGACGGTTCGTGGAAATGTCATTGTGGTTTTGCCCGAAGGGGACACGTCGCCGAATAGCACGTCGGCAATGGCGGGGGCCATGCCAGAGCCACCAAACCACACGTTGAGTATTGCGTCGAGGTTTTCATCTTCCCACGACAGGACGTTGGGTCTCCCGGCGAAGTTGAGCATCACTATCGGTTTGCCGGTCGTCTTCAACGCTTTGAGCAGTTTCTGCTGGGATGCCTGCAGCTCAATATCGGCCATGCTGGCACCTTCGCCGCTGAAATCATAGACTTCGCCCACTGCAGCGACTATTACGTCGGCATTGCGTACTGCGTCAAGAGCCTCGGACAAAAGTTCGTCGGCACTTTGGCTTCCCCTGAGTTTTTCTTCGATAGCTGCAATTGGCCCGCTGGTTCGAGGGTTGTCGCTAAAATGTGCGCCCTGTGCATAAATCACGTTTTCGGAACCGGCCACGCGGCGTATTTCCTCAAGCAGGGTAGGGCATTTGCTCATGTCGCCAGTCCCGGCCCACGCTCCGCGCAGATTCTGGCGAGTGTCGGCACACGGCCCCACGACGGCGATTTTGAGCCCCCGTTTCTTGAGCGGCAGTATGTTGCCGGCATTTTTGAGGAGTACAAATGATTCTGCCGCAGCGCGTCGGCTTACGGCCAGGGCTTCCGAGGTATGGATGTCGGTGGCGGCTCGATTGCTGTCAAGGCGCAGATACGGGTCCTTGAAAAGGCCGAGTTTATATTTTGCCTCAAGGATTCTGCGCACTGCTGCATCAATATCCGCGATGTCAATATCACCTTTGTCGAGTGCCTGCGACAGTTCGTTGATAAAGGCCTCGCTCACCATATCCATATCAGTGCCGGCCTTGAGGGCACGGACGGCACACTGGCTTATATTGCCCATGCCGTGTGTGACCATCTCCGCGATAGAGGCATAATCGGTCACGACAAAACCTTTGAAGCCCCATTGTTTGCGCAGAACGTCGGTGATAAGCCATTTGTTGGCAGTAGCCGGAACGAAATCGACGAGATTGAACGAACTCATGAAACTGCCGGCACCGGCTTCGGCGGCAGCGCGGTAAGGCGGCAGATAATAATTGTACATCATCTGACGGCTCATATCCACGGTATTGTAGTCTCGACCGGCCTCTGCCGCACCATAGCAAGCGAAGTGTTTGACGCATGCCAGGAGATGCTCTTTGTCGGCAAGATTTTTACCCTGATATCCGCGGATGTATGCTTCTGCAATGCGAGAGCCGAGGTACGGGTCCTCACCGCCACTTTCCGCTACACGCCCCCAGCGAGGGTCCCGGCATATGTCGACCATAGGGCTGAAGTCCCAGTCGATGCCGTCGGCTGTTGCTTCTTTTGCCGTCAGACGGGCGGTTTCCTCAATGATATCCATATCCCATGTGCATGACAATGCCAGGGGGATAGGGAATATGGTGTTGTATCCATGTATCATATCGAAGCCGAATATCATCGGGATGCCGAGTCTTGATTTTGTAACGGCTGCCTGTTGGAGCGGTCGTATGTTGTCTACTCCCCTGAAATTGAGCAGAGCCCCGCACTGCCCGGACGCGATTTTCTTTTCAACATCTGCATTGAAAGTAGGCCCGGTCATTACCTGGCCGCTTGTGAGCAGGTTGAGCTGGCCGAGCTTTTCTTCCAATGTCATGCGGCTCATAAGGTCCGATATGAAGGCATCCATGACCGGGTCGGAGGCCGACACCGCTTCGATGCCGTCGAATGTCATTTTTATCGGTTTGATTTTGCCGGATTTGTCGAAATACATCCGGTCGATGCAGGTTACGCGGTTGTTACCGTCTGTGGCACCGAGGGGATGACGGTGATATACGATATAATACTCATCGTTTCCGTTACCTTTTAATATCGAGTGGTGACCGGCACCGGTCGCTACATCGGGGTCTGACTCAAGGATTACACCCTGCCGATGGAATGGGCCGAAGGGACTGTCGGCTATTGCGTAGGCAACGCGATAGGTGTCTTTTGTCCAGTTGCCTTCCGACCACATGAATATGTATTTGCCGTCGCGCATGAACATAAACGGTCCCTCGACGTAGTTTTTCGGAGTGACTTCCTTATAAAATTGCCCGTCGTCGAAAGGTTCAAGACTGAGGAGGTCGGGCGATAGCTTCACCATATTACAGTGGCTCCAGCCGCCGTAGTACATATAATACTGGCCGTCAACGTCGCGGAAAACGAATTGGTCGATGGGCTGTGCTCCGTTGACGATTTCGCCGATTAGCGGATGGCCTATGGCATCGGTGAATGGACCTGCAGGATTGTCGGAGACGGCTACCCCTATCCCTCCGACTTCACCCTCATGTACGTCGTTTGCGCTGAAAAACATGTAGTATTTGCCGTTGGCTGCTAATACAGCCGGAGCCCACATGGCCCGTCTTGCCCATGAAACGCTGTCGGTTGTCAATATCCGTGGATGGCGCTTCCAGTCTTTCAGATTTTTTGAGGAGAAGGCGTCGAACGATGTTTGTTGGTCAAACGGTATAGACGTTGTGGGATATATCCAGTATTCGTCGCCGAACTTTACTGCTTCGGGGTCGGCGTACCATCCCGGGAATACAGGATTGCCGCTGCTGTTGTCCGCTGCTGCAAATGCCGCCACGTGGCAAGCACATAATGCAAGCGCGAGTGCAATTGATTTAAGGTTCATGTTTATGTTATTTTTATTGGTTGTTTTAGGATGCTCGTACCCTGCAAAAATTCTTTTATTTGGCAAATTTAGCCCAAAATACCCGCTCAATTTACCCTTATAGTCATTATATAGAAATTTTAAAACGTTAAGCTCTTGGTAAACAACAATGTAGTACTTAGATAGCTATGTTAGAATATAGATTAAGAGTAGGTCTTTCGCGGCTTAAAAATGCCCGTATCAATCTTTGCAAGTGGGGACTTTGTCGAAAAATACCTATCTTTGTGTGCATCGAATACAGCACCTTAATATAAATATCATGAGAGTACAACGGCACAGCATGCAATCTAATGGCTTAGCCATGACCAAATCACTGGTGAAAGTGGTCATGGTGTTGTCATTTGTTTTTATGACTATATCGACACAGGCGGGAGCGCCAGATTGTGATGGAGTATCAGACCGGCAACTGAAAGCCCTTTCCGATTCACTCGACTATGAACTCAATAATAAAGACAAATATATAAAGGCTCATGAGCAAACTATCGATTTGCTCAAAATGACACTGCGGGAAGGAACACATGACATCCGCGAAGAATACGACATCAACCGTCGGCTCTACGACAAGTACAAAAAATTTCAGGTAGACTCGGCGCTTTCATACAGCGTCCGCAATGTCGCTATCGGACATGAACTCGGCGACATGGACAAGGTGCACATGGCTAATCTGCAGATTGTGTACCTTTATTCGCTGAACAACCGTTTCCTCGAGGGTAAGGCCATTCTCGATTCTATTCAACTTTCGGAATTGAATCGAGATTTGCTTCTCGAGTATTATAGTACGGGTTATTGGTTCTACTGCAGTTATGCAGTGGCCAGCGGTGATAATTCATATTATTTGGAAGCTAACCGCTCAAGAGATGAGGCTATGCGCTACCTCGACCCCGCTTCATTCGAATACAGGTTCAACCTCTCATTCAAATATATCTACTCTCCCGATTTGTCAAAGGCGAAACCATATCTCGATAATCTTTTGGAGACTTGTTCGCCGGGGTCCCCGGAAGAAGCCTTTGTATGCGGCATATATGCCATATATTATGCAAAACTGGGACAAGAAAAAGAATGTAAGTATATGTATCTGCGTTCGGCAATAGCCGATATACGGAGTGCCACACGCGAGAATGAATCGATACAGATACTTGCCGTAAAGGAGTACGAGCACAATAATCTGGACTTGGCTTTCAAATATGCCCAGGCTGCCATCGAGGATGCTGCAGCCGGTGGTATCAACATGCATGCAATCCGCAGGTATAAGCTTAATACACTTCTAAGCGCGGCCTACCACGATGAACAGCAACGCTCGCATACCCTAATGCAGCGCAATCTTGTGACTGCTTGTCTAATGTTGATTGTTCTCATCGGCTTGTTGGCGTATGTCTTGCGGCAGAAACGCAAAATCTCCGACATACGCAAACTTCTCGAGGAGACAAACTGCGAACTCGTGCACTATAACGAACGGCTTAATGCAAATAACGAAGAACTGTCCGAAAGCAATAAAGTAAAGGAGTTCTATATCTCGGAATTCTTCGAACTATGCTTCAATTATATAAGTGAGATTGAGCGTCTGGAGATATCGGTCAAAAAACTGACAAAGACGCGAAACTACAACGAACTTGCCAAGCTCATGTCTTCGATGTCGGTCAGCAGGGAGTACAATGCCATGTATCAGCATTTCGACACTGTGTTCCTGGCGCTTTATCCTACGTTTATATCCGAGGTCAACAAGTTGCTCCGCCCTGAAGAATGGTTCCCCGAAACAAAGACGCTGAACAGGGAACTGAGGGTATATGCCCTGATGCGTCTCGGCTTCCGCGATGCTGACCAGATTGCAAAGTTCCTTTGTTGCGCCGTTACCACAATTTACTGTTATCGCTCACGTATGCGTAACAAAGCCATAGACCGTGACACGTTTGAAGACAATGTAATGGGCATTTCTTCGGGTAGGGGTGCTTCTGAGAGTGCCTGAAAAAGGCTTTGCCGGGCTCAGTCGCTTCTATACAAACCGAGGTGTGCTTTGATGACATTCCTTTGTGTTTCAGTTATATACATCGACGTTCCAACTATAATCACTCTATACGGCCAAAAAACAGCTCCAAAAAGGGCATAACTTTGCTGCGAAAGTTATTCTTTACCCTTTATGGAAAACACTCTTTTTAAGAAAACACTGATTCCGGTTTTTATAATTGCCGCAACCGCAGTCACGTCTACCTTTTCTGCTTTGGCTAAAACTATCAGGCTGACGCCCGACAACGTCGATGCTGTTGTTGCCGCCATGACGCCAGAAGACAAGGCAAACCTTATCGTGGGCATGGCCCGCGACATGAGCGATGAGCTGAGGGCCGACGTCGGGTATACTTACCATATTGTACCTGGTGTGGCCGGCACCACATGCCCGATTACCTATATGGGCGTAACGCCCCTTGTGTTGGCCGATGGCCCCGCAGGCATACGCATGGACTCGCGCCGTAAAGGCGATTCTAAAGATTACTTTTGCACACGTGTGCCCATGGGAACCTTGTTGAGTTCAACATGGAACGACAGCATTGTTGCGGCATTCGGAAGCATAATCGGCGAGGAGTGCCGCGATTACGGCATCGATATCCTTCTCGGCCCCGGTATGAATATAATGCGCAATCCCCTTTGTGGCCGCAATTTCGAGTACTACTCCGAAGACCCTCTTCTCTCGGGTAAAATGGCGGCGGCCTTCACCAACGGCGTCCAGTCTCACGGCGTTGGTGTCTCCCTCAAGCATTTTGCCGCAAATAATCAGGAAATTAACCGTCTGGCAAATGACTCGCGTGTAAGTCAGCGCGCATTACGCGAATTATATCTTCGCAATTTCGAAATAGCAATCCGCGAGAGTGAACAGTGGTCTGTGATGTCGGCTTACAATTATGTCAATGGTGAATATGCTTCTCAAAGCAAGACACTCCTCACCGATATCCTCCGCCGCGAGTGGGGATTCGAGGGCGTAGTTATGTCGGACTGGGGGGCCGGTATAAGTGCCGTCGACATGGTGAAGGCCGGCAACGATATGATACAGCCCGGCATCAACGGAAACTTCGAGAAAATCGTAAACGGACAGAAAGATGGCACAATAAGCTCTGAAGAGATTGATGCTTGTGTGAAGCGTATCCTCGAAATCATTGTCAGAACGCATCGTTTCAATGGATATAAGCCTTCTGAAAAGCCCGATTTGGAGGCTCACTCACAGGCTCTCGCCAGCATGACATCAGAGGGGCTCGTACTGCTGAAAAATGAAAGTGCACTGCCGCTGGCCAAAGGTGTCAGAGTGGCGCTCTTCGGTGTCGGGTCATACGACTTTCTTCCAGGAGGCGACGGTTCGGGAGCTGTAAGGTGCTCACATGTTGTGAATTTGAAAGAAGGACTTGGGTCTAAGGGTATTACGCTGTCGGAGCGCATCGACTCTGTGTATGAATGTTGGATAGCCGGCGAGCAAAAGCGACTGGCTCCGATGAAAACTCTCCGCACATGGTATCAGTATGATATGCGGCCGCTCGAGCTACCGTGCCCCGAGGTATATACATCCTATGGTGCCGAGGAGGCCGATGTGGCCGTGGTGACAATCAGCCGCAATTCTGCCGAAGGTTTCGACCGTCATCTCGAACGCGATTATATGCTGCATATAGATGAACTTGCGCTGATTCACGACGTAAGCGAAAAATTCCATGCCCGAGGGAAAAAAGTGGTGGTGGTGCTCAATGTATGCGGCGTGGTCGATGTCGCCCCCTGGCGCGACCTTGCTGATGCCATTCTGCTCTGCTGGCTCCCGGGGCAGGACGGCGGCACAAGCGTGGCTTCTGTTCTTGCCGGTGAAGAGTCGCCCAGCGGACACCTGCCCGTAACTTTCCCTATGCGATATGCCGACGTGCCTTCGCAGAACTTCCCTCTGAATGTGCCTGAAACGGGGTTGAACCAGTCGTTCGAGCATTTCAATGCCAAACGCAAGTATTACGATATTCCCAATATAGATTATACTGACTACGACGAGGATATATATGTCGGTTACCGCCATTATGCAACCCGTGGCATAGATGTGGCATATCCTTTCGGTTTTGGTCTGACATACACCGACTTCGAGCTTTCCGACATGAAGCTTGACCGAAAGGGAGACACGGTAAGGGTCCGTATCAAAGTACGCAATACCGGCGATTTCGCCGCCAAACAGGTCGTACAGGTTTATGCCACCGCGCCAGATAATGTGCCCGACCGTCCAAAAATCGAACTTAAAGGCTATGCCAAGACTCGTTTGTTGCAGCCCGGAACAGCCGAGAGTGTCGAAATCGAGTTCCCCGTCAGCGACCTCGCTATCTGGGAGAACGGCTGGAATTTGAAGCATGGGAAATGGCAAATCCATGCCGGTACCTCAAGTGCCGACCTGCCATTGTCTGCCTCCTTAGAACTATAAACAGAGCGACTATGACCACGAAATCGGAGAAAGTGGAATACTTTACCGAGTTGTTCCGACAGAACTATCAGCGCTCTGTGCTCTTTGCGCTGTCGTACACCAACAACCGGACGGCTGCTGAGGATATCGTTTCGGAAGCCATGCTTTCGATGTGGGCTAAGATTGCGTCTGACGGCGAAATCGACATCCCGGCGGCATATCTCCTGGGCATAATCCGTAATAGGTATAGGCGGTTGATGCGCCCAATGTTAGTCGGTTGATGCTAAACGTATT
>ERZ778517.2301-NODE-2301-length-11396-cov-6.961379_pt1 | contig 11396 bp, 5 predicted proteins | sample MGYA00510341_ERZ778517 | MGnify/ENA primary metagenome ERZ778517 (study PRJEB29527, sample SAMN07138964) | mouse gut metagenome | material: feces | host: mouse | place: China:Nanjing | collected 2016-01-25 ... | reverse complement strand
TGAGGTATTTTTTTGTGTCAATCTCTTGACCTATTTAAAGTATACAGGAAGCTTTTTAATCTTTTTTAATAATTATAGTCTACATACTCTGTGTCCTTGCGAAGCTTGCCATGAACAACATCACTGCGGTATTCGCTTGTGTCGTCACACTGGTACTTAATTCCTTTCCTGTGGTCCGCCATAATATTGCGCTGGGTCTCTGTCAGGGAATTGGGTATCTCGGCCTCCACAATCATGATATCTGCAACCTGGGTGACTGGCGCATAGGCAAATTCACTGAATTCCGTGTAATACGTATTCATCATCACAAACTCGCCGGTATCCACATCGGACGGATAGATGTCAACCGCCTTGTCATACCCTGTCCTGAACTGAAAAATCGCAATCTGCCCTTTTAGCTCCATGTCATTGTTAAACATAAACTGCACTGTCCTGTCACCAAATTTATTGACTGACGCAGTTTTTGTCATGTTGAGGTCGATATCATTTTTTATCTTATCCTCATAAAGCATCTTAAAGGAAACACCCAGCTCGTCATCAATCTTGGCATACAATATCACCTTCTGTCCCACGTAACTGTTGTAAATATCCTTCTTGATGGTTTTCTGCTTATTTAAGGTAAGGTACACAAATTCATATCCCAGCTCCGCAGCAGTCTTCTGCGCGTCTGCTATCTGCTTATCCGCATTGTTTTTGATGCCGATTGCGCCCGCCGAAGTGACCGAATCCATCTTTACATAGCAGATAACGCCAATGTTAATGCGATACCATCCGTTGGAGTACGCGCCGACTACCTGCACCGGAAGATTTGCCCCCAGTGTTGTAAGTACTATTGATGTATATGTAGGTTCGGCATACACGACACAGTTTTCCTTTGTATAATATACATCCTGCATTGCCGTGTAGGTCGGACCTTTGGCATATGCCGTCATATCCGCATTTACCGATGTAAAAAATACTGTTACAAGTATCAGGACAGCTGCGGCTTTTTTTCGTAAACCTATTCGCATTGATTCACCTCCTGCGGACATTTAGTAATAATTCTTATCAGTAATCTCAAATGGGAATGAGCTTGCCTGATAGGAACACTTTGAGTTGATTGTTACCTCTGTAAATGAACAGCCTGCAAAAGCCGACGCACCTATACTGAGCGTATTTTTTGAAATTGTGACGCTTGCAAGCGCCGAACATCCGCTGAATGCACTGTCGCCAATGCTGATAACCGATTTGGGCAGAGCCAGATCCGTGATGCCAGTGCAGCCTGCAAAAGCGCTTTCCGGTATCGACTCGATTCCGGACCGGATATCCAGTGTCTTGATGCCAGTGCAGCCTGAGAACGCACTCTCCATCATTGTCCGCATCGTTCCTGGAAGCTTGATGTCTGTAATTGCCGTACAGTCTGCAAAGGCGCTCTCCCCTATGACTTCCAGGTCACTTGGCCATTTTGCGAGCGCCATCGCCGCACAGCCGTTAAATGCTTCCTTCTCCACTCTTTTTAAGGATGACGGAAGCTTTGTCATCTCCATCTTCGCACAATTGTTAAATGCCTGTTCCTCAATCGTCTCGATATCATTTGTCAGCTTCACCACACGGAGGTCCGTACATTCGTTAAACGCCTTTTTGCCAATCCTGGTGACCCCGTCAGGTATTGTAATCCGCGCAAGCTTGGAGCATCCGTCAAAAATACCTTCACCCATCTCGGTCAGTTCATCTGGAAGTCTGACATCCACGAGAAGCTCGGAACTTTTAAATACATTCTTTCCAAGTTTTGTCACGCTGTCGGGAACCGATATCCGTACAAGCGTCTTGGAGCTTGCAAATGCCGAATCCCCTATCTCCGTAACCGGCTGTCCGTCTATTGTCTCCGGAATATCCACTGTTGCCGATGTGCCAACATATTTTTTAATTGCCACATGGTCACTGTACAGGGTATATTCGTATTCACTGTTTTTCTTTTCCTCTGTCTTCGCCTCAGCAGTGCTTGGCTCCTCCGTCTCTGATTCCTCCTCTGATGGGCTCTCCAGAAAATACTCATGATTGTCATTCCTGTTACTGTCCACAGAGCCGTTCGTCTTTGGCGTACTGCCTGATGTCCCTGTCGAAACCGCAGAACCTGTTGACTGGTTTCTCTCTGCCGCCTCCCTTGAGGCAGCAGCTGACGATTCATCCTCGAATACCTGCATTGCCTGGGCATAATTGTTCTGTGAATCCTCAATCATAGACTGAATGTCGGAAGGTAATTCACCGCTATCAATACCCGGAATTTCTTCTGTTTCCGTCTCTGTCTCCGAAACAATCTCCGTAGAACTCTCCGGCTCAGAACCGATTACCCCTATTTTATTCAAATACATGCCAAGCAGGATAGCAAACGCAACCGTGCACCCGCCGACCATTCCCCAAAAAAGTTTTTCCATTCCGTCATCTCCGGTTAGAATTCATTATAGTTGGTTATTTTCATTTCCTAAAATTTTCCTCTGAAAGCTGTGTGCCATAAAATGCGCCGCGAATCACTGTCTTTAACCCCTCACAGCCTGTTAAGCCTGTTAGTTCGCTACAGTTTCGAAATGCCTCGGCACATATTTTTGTCACAGATGCCGGCACAGCCACATCCAGAATCTCTGTGTGACCTTTAAAGACCTCTGAACCAATCTGCTTTACGCCATCCGGTATCTCGACATGTGCCGCATTCCCCTTATATGCAATCAGGATGCCATCCCCCACAATCAGGAAATCACCATCACTTGTGCCGTCACCGCTGCGCCAGTTGTTCAGCCATGCAGTCCCCTCAAATGCCTTGGTGCCGATATGTGTAACCGTGGCGGGTATCTTGACATCTGCCAGATCCGCACACGACAGGAATGCCCCATACTCGATTTCAGTCACATTTTCAGGTATGTTGACTGCCTTCAAGCCGCTCTCGGCAAATGCCAGCCTTCCTATCTTTTTTACTGTATCGTCAATCTCATAATCCGTCAGATTTTTCTGCTTATAAAATTTTCTCTGTGCGATGCTTTCATCCTCCGCAGGATTTTCTTTCTGGTATGTCACACTGATGGAATTGTTGTCATCTGTCTGATTCTCCTGCTCTTTCGCCTGACTTTCCGTGACCACTTGCGCCTGCACGCCGTCAGGGATTCCATATACCCTTTCCTTATGGTTATCCATCAAAAGGACTGCCCTTCCGGCGACAATAACCGTCTTTCCTATTACATCATCCTTTTCAGGAACATCAAGCGGGTGAATATAGCCTTCCGTACTCTGAAAACCACCTGAAGGATTCTGCTGTGACTGGGACGTATCATCTGTGCTGTTATTCTGCGTATCGTTATCCGCTGTCGTCGGTTCATCCGTCGTTGTCGTAGTGGATGATGTTGTATTGTCCGGCGCACCATCTCCTACATTTGGCTTTTCCTCAAGACCTGCATTGCTGTCCATAAAATCCGTCGGATATTCTGCCTTATAAATAACAGGGATGTTATTGTTGCTGCCAAATGTATCTGCCGCGCTCGACTTGCTGGTAAATATTTTTACATTCGGACTCCCCGCAAACGCCTTTTTGTCTATGTTTGTCACTGACGCAGGAACCGCTGCCTGTTTCAGGTTTGCATTGTTCGCCAGCGCCCGCTCCCCTATTGTCGTCACGGAATCCGGAAGAACAACATTTTCCACGCTTCCCATACTCGACATAGACTGCTTCGGAATCATCGAAACAGCAGATGAGACCTTGACATTCTTTGTGTTCTTCAAATTCCAGAATGCATAGGTATCAATATCCTTTACCGTCTCGGGCATAGCATAATTTTCGCCCTCACGTCCCGGAAGAACCTGGTACAGCATTGTCATGTTTCCATTATACACTGCACCATTATAATAAGTAAGATATTCATTCTCCTTGTCAACTGTGATTTTTGCAAGGCTGTCACAGTTTGTAAACACCCCTGTTCCCCACGAGCTGACGCCTGCACCGATTTCAACAGATGTAAGTGCCGTGCATCCCTCGAAAGCGCCGGGACCTATTTTCTCTACTGTGTCAGGCACAATAATGCCTGTCAGTGCCGTACAGTTTTTGAAAGCATTAAAAGATATTGTGGTGATGGAATCCGGAATCTCAACGCCTGTCACCGTCTCGTTTCCGGAAAAAGCTTCCTCACCGATTGTTGTAACCGTATCCGGGATACTGACAAATGTGTCAGTTCCCAGATACTTTGTCAATGTCGTTCCATTGATTCGAAATCTCTCATCCTCCGCGGCCGTTACACCGCCGCCAATTCCCCGGGCAACAGTCACAAGCACAAGGATTCCCAGTACTGCCACGCTTGTTATCGCGATATGTATTCTTTTCATATTGGTCTCCTTTTTATCTTGTTTCTGCAATTATGCTGTCCCGAAGTTTCTACGCCTGCGCCCATCGCTTGTCACAAACAGAATAACAGAAATACATGCCATGCCAATCGCCGCAAACCACTTCGGATGAATCGGGTCGCCTGTCGACGGTGTCGCATCAAGTGTCTGTCCTGCTGTCAGGTTGTTGGTGTCCACATAAATCACATACGGTGAGAAGTGCGGCGGTACAAAGGAAATACATGCAATACCGTCAATTGTCGTAAACCGCGGCGTCAGCTGCTGCAGGTTTCCATTATCCGCTGCTGCCACACGGGAATTTCCACCATACTGAATCAGTACATCCGGAATTGGCATCGTCACTGTAATGTTTAATCCGTAGGTATCTGTAATCTTATTCTGGCCTGTCGAGTCATAGAGCGAGATATCCATCGGGAAATAAGCCAGTCCGTCAAGCGATCCGTACTTATTAATAAGCGCTTCTTCCACCGCCGCAGTTGCCTCTGCTGATTCCGTGATTCTCACTATAAAGTTGTCTGTAGAGCCATCCACGGAAATGGATGCCACATCCTTATTCGAAACACCGTTTTTCGTAATATAAATCTTGTTTCCGTCATTGTTCGTGCTGACTGTATTGGTGCTTCCTGTCGCAGGATTTGTGACCGTGCCTGTCGTCCCGGTTGTTCCGGTCGAGCTGCTTGGCCTGTTGGTCACTGTTGTCGTATTTGTGTTGGTTCCCGGTCTTCTTGACGGCTGATCATCATCATCATCGTCATCGTCCGTTCTTACCCTGTAATTTGCCGTTACCGTAACATCCGCTGCTGGCATGATAAAGCTTGTCGTCGCGGAATTTGCATTGGCAAACCCTAATCCGGAATTGTTTGTCGTCCACTTGGAGAATACCCTGCTGGATGACTCTGGTGCAAATGCGGAAATATTGACTGTCACACCAGCCGCGTACTCACCGCTTCCTGAACCATAGTTGACTGTCACTTTATACTTCTTAGCTGTGTCCGTACCTGGTTTATTGTCATCTCCACCTGGCTTATTGTCATCTCCGCCCGGCTTGTTATTGTCTCCGCCGCTGGAACCGCCACTAAAGTTTGCTGTCAGTGTCACATCTGCGTTCGGCATGATAAACGTAGTATTTGCCGTAGCGACGCCATCAACAAGTAAATTTGTATGCTCATTCGGCTCCACAGTCCAGTACTGGAACTTGCTTCCGTCTGTCTTTGCGACAGGGGCAACATTTATCCTGTCACCGCCCTTTGCCGTAAGCTCTGTCTGTCCGTTTGCAGTACCGTCCTTCATCGTCAGCTTGTAGTCATTTCCGTCCGGTACAATTATGTTTGCATTCGGCTTGTATACTGCCTGGATAATTCTGTCTTCCGTGACCTTCAGCCATGGATCGCCCGAGCCCTTAAACTGTGTACCATCTGAAAGAATACACTTCCATTCGGTAAACTCATATCCGGACCGCTGCGGTTTTGCCACGCATACGGCATTCGCCTCATGGTCTACATACTGTGGGTTCGGAACTTCCGGGTCAACAATCAGTGACGTGTCATAATCAATAAAAGTCACCTTATGCTTATCTTCCGATACAAAAATAATGTTCTCTTCCTTACCCTGTGGTCTGAGCTTCTCCTTCATCTTCAGGTAATAGTTGTAAATTGCACTGTTCCTCGTCCCTGAAGCATCGTACTGCGGTCCCCTGATGGTAACTTTGCGGTTGCCGTCAAAGTTAAATGCCGTCTCTCCGATTGCACAGCTTGGATTCGGTATCGTAACTTCCACATTATCACTTGTCTGAAGGAATGCTTCCTCACCAATTGTCTCAATGCTGTCAGGCAGCTTCACGGTACTAAGCTTGACCGCCTTGTAGAAACATCTCTCCGGCAGCTGTGTAATCTTTGACGTGCTTAAATCAACCTCTGTTATTTCCTCACAGTATGAGAAAGCTTCCTTGTCGATGCTGACAACATTTGCCAGAAGGGTATCTCCGGATTCTTCACCAACCTTAAACGAACCACTGTTTCCACTCCCGCTGCCTCTTCCCTCAAGACACTGAATAATCTCAAGCCCACTTGCAGCCCTGTCATTGGTCTGATTTTTCCGGAAAAGTATCATATTTGCAAACTGCACATACTGGTTGCCTTCTGGTATTTCAATGCTTGTTAAATTCTTACAGTTCCTGTACGGCAGTGCACCAATTGTCTCCATTTCCAGACCATATTTCGTACTCAGCAGGTTCTCACAGCTCAAAAATGCATAATCAGGAAGCTGTTTAATTGTCTTTAAGTCAATTGAAGTCAGATAATCATTCCCGACAATGGAATTTTCCACATACTTATGTCCACTGTAAGTACGCCATATGATTCCCGGTATGCTGTCTGTAATACCTGTCTCCATGCTTAACTCGGACTCTGCCAGAAATCCGCTGAACAAGCCGGCTTTCTGTCCAAATTCATTCAAATCAGTCTCTGAAATGTACTTGTCGTCAGAGTATACGCTTTTTACATCATCATATCTGCTGTAGGTCTGCCGCTGGTTGATGTCCCTCTTCAAACCATCCGGTACACCCTTGATGCCAATCTCAATATCCTTGCCGTTCACAAACTTTGTCTGTGACTCGTATGTCCTTGTCAGATATACCAGGTCATTTGCATTTTCACTTCTCTTATAATATGCACTCGCGTCAATGCTGTCGATTCCTTTCGGTATCGTCATAAAAAGTGTATACAGTGGAATGTCCTTCTCATTGAAGTTCTTGTAATTGTTAAACGGCCGCTCTGCGTAATTCGGGTCTGCAACGTTTTTCAGCTCGTTTAACTCCTCGAACTTGTCTGTGATACTATAGCCGCTGTCGCCTTTTGCCCACAGCTTAATCAAATCTGCATTGATGGTATCAATTTCCTCATAGTGCGGATAATCAATCAGTGTGCTCTCGCCTGTCGAACTGTCCCGCAGAATTGTGAGGTTCGTCGGTGCATCTGTCTTGTAGCAGATTGGCAGGCTTGTGCCTGTCATATTTTTCGTCTCTGCGCTCATGGCAAGCTTGAACGGTGCATAATCCGGATGAACCGCCCCATGGAATGTAAGGAAATCCGAACCGGTCTTAAACGCATTTTCCTCTATCGTAAGCGCATCCTTCCAATAAGAATCCTCATCGCCAAAAAGCGCTGTCTGTGTCTGGCTGAATACGACATTTTCAAGGCTCTCGCACCCCTCAAATGCACTTGCGCCAATAAAATTCACGGAGTCGCCAAGCTCTACCCATTGCAGCTTGTCACAGCCCTTAAACGCGTTCGCATTAATCTTTTGAACCGTTCCGTCCGCTATCACTACCTTATAGATAATATCACTGACATCCTTAAAGCATCCGTCAGCAATTTCTGTAATCGTATATCCGCCGACAGTCTTGGGAATCACTACCGCAAGGGGATTTCCTGTCGGATGGTTCTCTATGTAGCCGGACAAAATCGCATTTTTGGAACCCTCGATAATGTCTATTCTTGCGATATAGTCATCCCTGTTCTCCTCACCGACACCAATTTCCATGTGTTCCTTGCCATCCGCATCCTTAAATACATACGGAATAACACCCTGCTTGCCATCCTCGGTGAAATATCCCGGAATCGCATTCCATGTACAGCTTCTCGGTGATGCGATGCTGCTGCTGCTCGCGCCTGTCTCTGGTCCCCTTACATAAAAATTACTATTTAATACGCCTGCAAACAACTTATCCGAATGATACTTTGCATCGTATGCCCCATCCGGGAACTCAACGCACTCAAGATTCTTACAGCCGGAAAATGTATCGTCCGGCACGTATTTTTCATCATCATTTGTCACACTGTTGCCAAGTCTTCCAGGGAGCACGACCGTCTTAAGGTTTTCCCTGCCTGCCAGAATATATCTCGAATAATCCGGGCCATTATCCATCTTGTTCATATAAGACGGGAACGAAAAGCTTTCAAGCGCTCCGCCGCCCTGACTGGATGTCAGCGCAAAGATAGCATCCCCCATCTTAAAGTTTGTACTCTCGCCTTCAAAATTCACCTTTGTCAGCTGTTCACATCCAAAAAATGCATAAGGTTCAATTGTCAAGGTTTCGTTTTTCAGACCGCCGCCCATTGATATTTCTTTTATGTTGGAAAGATACAGGCAGCCTGCACCGATGGTCTCCACATATGGCGGGAATATAATACTGTCCAGACTTGTGTTATAAAAAGCCTGACATCCAATTGTTTTGAGACGCGAATTTTCGCTTGTAAATTTTATGGATGCAAGACCCGTGCACTGTGCAAACGCCTCGTCACCCAATATCGTAAGGTTCGAATCATCAATCGTCACATCTTTCAAAAACCTGGAGTGGGCAAACGCCTGCTCTCCGATAAACTCCACTGTTAACGGAATCGTGAGCGTTCCGACTTCCCTGTTTGATCCCATTGGATGTTTGCCGTTATCCGTATATGTAATATCAAAAGCCCTGGAAGCAATTCCCTTTATGTTTGCCTTTCCGCCTGCAAGGTATCCCTCATCATCATTCTTCTGACCGGAATCAGGTCCATTCGGACTGTCATTCTTCGGAACATATACCACTGCGTCTCCGTTTGTAAGTTTCTTTAACTTATACTTGACGAGGTCTCCATTGTTACTTGAAGCAATTCTCTGGCAGATTACATAATCTTCAATATCAGGAAGGTCATTGCCATCCTCATCCTCGTCCCTTGCCTCTGCCCGCATCTCTGCAAAAGTCTTAGAAAATGTTGACAAATTTGCTGCCGAACCGTTTAATGTTGTAATGTTGCTGACTGCCTCATTCCATCTTGTCTCATCATCCCGCGTAAGAGGTGTTTTGTCCTTTATGCCATCCAGTACATCTGTATACCGTTTCATCTCTGTATTGTAGGCATCAATTTTGTCCGTATGGGTTTTTAGCAGTACCGGAGCATATGTCTCAAAAATTTTGGGGTTGCTTGTCGGTGCTTTTATTGCAACATACGGATTTGAACCGGTCAATGTACTATCCAAGGATCCTGATGCTGTATTGGTTATTGTCTCACTTGGTGATTCCGTTGATATCAGGTCATAATTAACTGCATTCAGGTTTAACGTGACACTTGCCCCGGAAGCATCTGTTATTGTTTCCGTCCTCGCACTGTAGCTTTTGCGGTCATTCGTGAATACAAGGGAATAGGTCTCTGCATCAAACGCATTCTCCACTGCCTTGAGATAATCGGCATCCATCTGGACATACTCATAATACTCCACCTCATGAATATCGAACTTCTCCAGCTCCCGTTCAAAGACACTCTCCGTAATCATCGCGTCTTCACTGCTGCCGCCTTTTAATTTAATCTTAAAGGCATTGATAAAGGAGTCACCCTCAATATGCTGTACTGTAACCTCGGTACCGCCATAGGCATTCTCCAAATCCGAATCATAGTGCTTGTCACAGTTCTCCAAATATGCTGATGCATTTTCCGCGAGATTGACTCCCCCATCCACACCTGACGCCTGCATCGTACCATAATTCTCGACTGGTATCGCTGCCACGACAATCGCCATGATCATTGTGAGCGCTGCCACAGTCCGTTTTACACGTCTCCTCAGCTTATAGTTCTTTTTCTTTCTACTCTTTGTCATGTTGTCTCTCCCCACTTTGTTATTTATACTCCCTATTACTTAATCTTTTTCGCCACCACGACAAACCTTCCCTTTTTCTCCTGATAATCACAGGTCGAAAGTGTCAGAAGCTTGTCGCCGTAGCCTGCGGTAACTCCCGTGTCATATAACGACAACGCCGCCATTTCATTTAAGTATGAGTTGAACTCCATCTCCGAAGCGGCATTGATAAATTGATAGTACTTAAAGGTTACATCCTCCTCCGAGTAAACCTTTGACCGGAATACATACATCACCTGATACGTTCCCTTCTCATAAATCGTATCAAACTGTATTGTCGGATGTTCCTCATAATAAGACTCCTTGCTGTATTTATTTAATGTCCCAAACATTTTTCCGGATTTCATGTGATGACCATACAGGATGATATTGTCACAGCCCTTGACCACATCACACTGGTAATCCATAAAGATACAGCCGTTCCTGTCCTCCTCCTGATTAAAATTGTGGTCTAAATAATACTCGTTGTTGACTGTCTGCATCACAGGATAGTCAATTATTGTATCGTCAATTTTTACCCATCCGATTAGCCTTTGGTTCTTTTGATGTATTTTTTCATACTCCGGCAGGATATCCGGCACCGTCTCATCCTTGTCCGCCAGGTGAATCTCCACCTTTTTGCTGCCGGAATAGGCACCCTGTGCCCCTGCCTCCTTCAATGCAGTCAGCTCCTCGAACTCCCTTGCGCTCTTTGCCGACACCTGATAGTATGCACCAAGGTACCCGAAACTGATGATACACAGGAACATACAGACCGCCATCAGGATTCTTCGTTTTCTTTCCCTCTTCCTGAGAACCGCCATAATCTGTGCCTGCATATTTTTATCAAAATCCTCAAGCTTTGTGCTGCCTTCGGATTTTTTCTTCTTTTTTGATGGTTTCACAAGTTTTTCTATTTGTTGAACCTGCTGCTTCCTTTTCTCCTTTCGCGCAGTCCTTTTTTCCTCCGCTTCCTTCTCTTCCCGCTTAATTCTCTGGTACAGTTCATAAATATTGTCATCAAACTGTCTGCCCACTATGGATTCAAATGTATATTGTCCCTTCTTCAATTCCAGATACAGCGCTTCAATATCCTTTGGATTATCCAGTTTCAGATTGCCGGTAATGGAATCGATGCGTTCTTTGTCCCTTAGAGCCGCCTGATATTCCTCTGCGTTCCGAAACCGCCTGCCCTCGACAGTCCATTTTACTTCCGCCATTCTATCTCCCTTTCTGTGTGATTAAACCTTTCCGCAAGGCATTACGTCTGTTTGTCAACATAATTTTTCTATTTAAACGGTTTACATATATACTATTATTTTACTATATTTTCAGTTAATTTCAAGTCTTTTTCCGATTTTTATGACAAAATATTAGAAACAGCA
>ERZ778517.2285-NODE-2285-length-11453-cov-3.430777_pt1 | contig 11453 bp, 13 predicted proteins | sample MGYA00510341_ERZ778517 | MGnify/ENA primary metagenome ERZ778517 (study PRJEB29527, sample SAMN07138964) | mouse gut metagenome | material: feces | host: mouse | place: China:Nanjing | collected 2016-01-25 ... | reverse complement strand
ATTTTCGGTACGTAATTACAAATAACAGGACAGCCAGTATGGTTGTTAAATAGTCTGTAATCGGCTGCGCAGCTGCCAGCATTGTGGCGGAATGAAAAATCCGCTGAAATAAAAACAGAACCGGCAGATAAATCAGACCCTGACGGCTGACAGAAAGAATCAGCGCAGGCAGCGCGGCTCCGGCTGACTGAATCGCATTGATAAATACAAACATCAGACCGATGACCGGACCGGAATAAATATAAATGCGGGCAAAGGACATGCCATACGAAAAAGCGTCGGCGTCTTCCAAAAAAGCATGTACCAGAGGATCGGCGCCCCAGTAGCAGACGACGGTCATAATGGCGCTCAGTCCGAATGCCAGTATGAGTGAAAATTTTAACACTGCCAGGTAGCGCGTACGGTCTCCAGCGCCGAAACAGTAACCTAAAATCGGCTGAATACCGGTGCCGAGGCCGATTAAGAGCATGACGACGATCATATTGACTTTCATTGCGACGCCAAGTCCGGCTACCGCCATATCTCCGTAATCGGACATAATATTGTTTACGATAATATTCGAAACGCTCATCAAAATACTGTTCAGAGATGCCGGAATACCGATGGCAAAAATACCTGTCGCAATCCCGTTTCCTGCGAGATAATATTTGGGATGAATGGATAACAGCGCTTTGTCGGAAAGCAGATGGCGGATATAAAAAAGCGCCGAAAACACATTGCCGAGAACCGTCGCGACAGCTGCGCCTGCCACATCCCATCCAAAGCCCAGAATCATAACCGGATCCAGGATAATATTGATCAGATTACCGATAATCATGCCCATCATGGCCGCCTGCGCATTTCCTTCAGCACGGATAATGTTACTGAAACTGTTGCTGAGAATTAAAAATGGAATCGCGGTGGAAACAATGCGCAGATACTGGGATGCATAACCTGACGTATCTTCACTGGCGCCGATGGCCATGCTTACAGGCGTGGCAAAAATAAATATGACGATCATTGCGATCAGACCGATACAAAGGCCCGTCCAAAAGCAGAACGACGAGGCGTTTTTTGCCTTTTCTTTCTTTCCTTCGCCAAGCGTTCTGGAAATCAGGGACGTACCGCCGATACCAAAGAGCATGCCAACAGCCATAAACAGCAGGAATGCCGGAGTAGCTACGGAAACGGCGGCTACCATGTATGCATCCTTTGTCTGTCCGATAAAAAAGGTATCAGCCAGATTGTAAATAAGAACCATAATCATGCTGATAATCGATGGAATTACGTTGCTGATGACAGCTTTGGGTACAGGGGCGTCCCGAAAAATTTCTGTTGTTTTGTCTTTCATACAAAATGCTCCTTTCGCGATATTTAAAATCTGGCTGGATGCAGCCTGGATTTTTAAGATTTGAAAATCTGACGAATCTCAGACTTTCCACATATTTTCAAATGCGTCGGATTCCAGATTGCCAGAAATCCGGTCCAGCATTTTTTCAAGAAGATGGAGTTCGTTTTCTGAAAATCCCCGGAATATAATGCTGTTGATCAAAGGCGTTTTTTCTATGACGTCTGTGACAATCCGCATTCCCTGGTTTGTCAGTAAGATTATTTTAGAACGTCCGTCCGAAGAGGTTTCTTTTTCAATAAACCCTTTGTCCTGTAAAATTTTCAGCACATGAATCGCGCTCGTATGTCTGACGCCAAAATGAGAAGCGAGATCGGTAAGCGTCGGACGATCGACGCTGTTTTCCATCAGATAAATCAGAAAGTCAAACTGAGTAGAAGTCAGCCCGTAACGGCGCAGCGCGCGGTTAAAACTGGCGTCCAGATGGTTATGAATTTTTTTAAAATAGCGTTTCAGATCTTGCATCGCAGAACTCTCCTCTAAAATATGTAGCATGCTACATACTAGATCAAAAATGAAAAAAAGTCAATAGAAAATTTTTATTTTCGAATCATGAACAGGCAATGGAAAGGCTGCTTGAAAATATTTGATATTTTTATTCCATAAATGGCAGGAAATATGTTATACTCAAATCTGTAAAATAACAAAAAAAGCGAAGAAAGGCGGCGGGACATTGTCAAAAAATAAATATCAGTTTGAAAGCAGGATTCATGTGTACAGAGCTACAAAAAGAATGACGCAGCAGGAACTTGCCGATTTAACGGGCGTTTCCCGACAGACGATCATGCAGCTTGAACGAAATCGCTATAATCCTTCTATGATGCTGGCGTATAATATTTCAAAAGTATTTGATGTAACGATTGAAGATTTATTTGATTTTTCGGAGGTAGAAAAGTGATTGAAATGCTGAATGAACTTGTGAACAATCGAACAATCCTGATGGCAGGGATATTGTATGCCCAGCCGATTACGTTTCTTTTGCTTATCTTATTTTTTATAAAATCTTCCCGTGATGAAAGAGGACGGGCAATCATTGGAAGAGCAAGTGTGATTGCGATCATCGTATTCATTGTCATCGTTAATTTTTTTGCAAAAATATCAGACAGTATACCGATCAATTACGATACGGTAGCCTTTTGTGTTCAATGGATATACGATATTGTAGTTACGGTTGAGGTCGTCGCAATCCTGATATACAGAAAAATTCAATAATCAAAACCCCTATTGCTTATCACTGAAAAGATAAGCAATATTTTTGTGCTAAAAAGTATAAAATAGTTGACATTTAGAAAAAAATAGATTAAACTCTTTTTAAGGCAGGATTTTACATTCTAACATTCCCTGCCTGTGAAAGGAGAAATTAGTAATGGATGATTTGTGGGCAATTGTTTTTTTTATTTTGTTTATTTCAGGCGGCAGCTGCTCCCTGGCAGGTACATGGTGGTGTAAAAACAAAAATAAGAAAAAGGTAGCAGACGAGCAGCAGGAAAGTAAGTAGCAAAACCGCGGTCCGTTCACAACTGAATCACCGCCGCTGCTTAAAACGGCACACAGGGACAGGAAATCAGGAAAAGGTTTCCTGTTTTTTGTATGGAAAAGTTTGGATTTGTGAGTTGAAAGTAATAAGATTTGGTGGTATACTAAACAAAGTATATTGAGACTTATCTTTTTGGTTTGCGCATTCCTCAGAAAGGATTGCCGGATATGGGTAAATCGTTGAAAGACAAAGAACACAGAAGAGATGAAAATCCCATAAAATAAAGGAGAATACAATCATATGGAACAATACAAAAAAGAGTTTATCGAGTTTATGGTTGACAGCGACGTATTAAAATTCGGAGAATTTGTCTTAAAAAGCGGCCGTAAATCGCCGTTTTTTATGAATGCCGGCGCATATGTGACAGGAACGCAGCTGGCGAAACTGGGAGAATATTATGCAAGAGCAATCCATGAATATTATGGAGACGATTTTGATATATTGTTTGGCCCGGCATATAAAGGAATACCGCTCAGCGTGGCAACGACGATTGCGTACGCAAGGCTGTACGGGAAGGAGATTCGTTACTGTTCAAACCGCAAGGAAGAAAAAGATCATGGGGACGCAGGTATCTTACTTGGCAGCAGGATCAAAGACGGCGACCGTGTCGTGATAATCGAAGATGTAACAACTTCTGGCAAATCGATCGAAGAGACGTTTCCGATTCTCAAAGCGCAGGGAGACGTACAGGTGACCGGACTGATTGTTTCGCTAAACCGGATGGAAAAAGGACTTTATAGTGAAAAAAGCGCGCTGGATGAGATACAGGAGAAATATGGTATTCGAACAAACGCGATCGTTACGATGCAGGAAGTGACGCAATATCTGTATCAGACGCCATATAAAGGAAAAATAATCATCGATGATACATTAAAAGCTGCGATGGATGCATACTATAAACAGTATGGTGCAAAATAAGCTGAGGATTGGAAATTGAATTATAAAAAGCATAAAAAATTGTACCGGATGGCGGCGTGGCTGCTGTTCGGTCTTTATCTTGTTTCCATGATCTATTTCCTGTTTTTTGCTGAAAGTATGGGAAGGACTTCCATGGGACAGGAATATCATTATAACCTGCAGCCATTCAAAGAAATTCAGCGTTATCTGACGTATTATGATGTGATTGGCCCGTATACGGTATTTTTAAATCTTGCAGGCAATATTCTTGCTTTTGTGCCGTTTGGTCTGTTTTTTCCGCTGCTGTCGCGTCGCAGCCGCAGTCTGTGGAAGGCGACGCTTATCAGCTTTGAAGTCAGTCTGCTGGTGGAACTGATACAGCTTGTGACGAGAGTCGGGAGCTGCGATGTGGACGATATGATTTTAAATACGCTTGGCGGAATGATCGGGTACGTCTGCTTTCGCATTTTGTTTTTCTGTCATAAGATGGGGTTGAAAGGAGCAAAGGAGCTTTAGATGAAGAAAAAAAAGGCACGGGCTGATAAAAATTATAAATTTACCGGCAAAAAGCATTCCAGGCCAGGCGCGGTAGCGCTCGTATTCTCATTTGCACCGCTTGTATTGTTTATTTATGCGGTTTCAGTTTCCTATCTGCAGGGCGGCCGGGCGCAGGAAACGATTGGATGTATTGGATTTGCCGCGGTTTTGGCAGCGCTATTGACACTGCGTGTTTCCGTTCGGGAAGCGCGTAAGGAAAATATTATAAAAAAAGTACCGGTTACCGGGGCGGTGATGTCTATACTGATGCTCGCAGGATGGATGACCGTGTATGTAATAGGATGGATTGGATTATGAGTTATCGTGAGATTTATCAAATAGAAAATGAAAAAGCGAAAGAACGATATAACCTCGTACTGGAACGTATCCGACAGGCAGCGGCAAAGCCGGAGACGCAGGAGCGTTTTACAGATTATTTTCAGCGGACGGCGCAATTTATACTGCTGAGCGCGGATGTGCTCGATATGGAAGGCAAAGGAGAGCTGGAACATCGTTCTCTGACGGAGTGCGAACAGTTAAACAGACGTCTGTATGAAGATATCCTGCCGCACAATTATGATTGCAGCTATGCAAATCCGGCCTATGCAGCGGAAAAGCTGGGCGCGGAATTTGGCGGAGCATTGTGTTTTTTGTATACAGAATGCCGTGCGCTGATCGCATATGCGTTTGAGGGCAGACTGGCGGATATGACGATACTGCTCGAATTGTTTGTCGAAGTTTATACCTGTTTTTGCGACAGCAACGGTACAGACGGGGAGGAAATCCGGCGTATTTTGTACTGGCATTTTCATGATTACAGTGAAATATTAGTAACGCAGAGTGTGCGGGAAAGTATCGATCCGCAGCTGGATTTCTTTACCGGAATTGTGCAGCATGCAGATTTCAATCAGCTGACTTATCTGTATCGTTATGGGGAATATATTTCAGATAACGAGATAAAAACGGCAGAGTATCTGTCCGGTCTGTCTGCGGAGCAGATTCAGGCCATGGCAGATACTTTTACAGAGGGTTATAGGATCGGCTTTGAGGTGACCAATAAAGATCTTTCGAAGAAAAAAACGGTCAGTATTCATTACGCCATAGGCTTTGAGCGGGTAGTGCGGGCCGCCATGCAGAATTTTGCAAAATTAGGACTAAAAACCGTGATTTTCAGAGATGCCGTTTCTTCGATGGGCAACAAAGGACATGGAAAACGCGGCTGTTATTCTGCGGCGGCAAACCGGCAGTTTGATTTTGATCATCGCAATGACAATGCATGGTATCTGGATAAAGCGTTTGTGGAACGGAGACTGGAGGTGCTGCGGGAGGCATACGAGACGTATAAAGAAGCCGCGTCCGTTTTTGCAGGCCCTGCCGTACAGGAGGTATTTGGTGAAGAACCGTTCGCGCCGGCGAATAAAAAAGAGGCGGCTCATTATGACGAAAAACAGCAGAAGCTGCTTGTTTATTATGCCAATCAGGCCGGACAGATTACAAATCAGTATATAAAAGGAGAGGAGCGCAGCTTTACCATTATCGCGTATCCGCTGCCGGCGATTGGGGATGATTACGAACAGATTTTTGCACAGACGGTTCGCTTAAATATGCTGGATTATATGCTTTACCGAAATATGCAGCATCGGCTGATTCAGGTGCTGGATCAGGCTGAGCGGGTGCATATTACCGGACAGGGAGGCAACCGTACGGATCTTTACGTTTCGATCTGGAAACTGGAACGGCCGGATGAACAGACGGCATTTGAAAACTGTGTGGCAGATGTAAATATTCCGGTTGGCGAGGTATTTACTTCTCCGGTTTTGAAAGGAACGTCAGGGGTACTGCATGTCACAGGCGTGTACCTGAACGAGTTATATTATAAAGATCTCGAGCTGACATTTACCGACGGTATGGTAACCGGCTATACATGCGCCAATTTTACAGATCCGGAAGAAAATAAACGCTATGTGCATGAAAACGTAATGATGCAGCATGAGACGCTGCCAATGGGAGAATTTGCAATCGGAACGAACACAACGGCGTATCGTATGGCGAGAGATTTTCAGATTGCCGATAAGCTGCCGATTTTAATTGCAGAAAAGACAGGCCCGCATTTTGCGGTCGGAGATACCTGTTATTCCCATGCGGAAGATACGAAGGTGTATAATCCGGATGGAAAAGAAATTATGGCAAAGGATAATGAGCGGACACAGATACGAAAAGAAGACGCATCCAAAGCATATTTTAACTGTCATACCGATATTACGATACCTTATGATGAGCTGGATGCGATTACCGCAATATTGCCGGATGGGAGCACGATCGACGTCATAAGGGACGGAAGGTTTGTAGTACCCGGGACAGAACAGCTAAATATACCTTTGGAACAATAAATGCAGATCAACAGGGAGGATAACAAAATGGCAAAAGTAGGAATTGTAATGGGATCCGATTCGGATATGCCGGTTATGGCAAAGGCGGCAGATGTATTAAAGCAGCTTGGAATCTCATTTGAAATGCGAATTATTTCGGCGCACCGGGAGCCGGATGTATTTTTTGAATATGCCAAAACCGCAGAAGAAAAAGGATTGAAAGTAATTATTGCCGGCGCAGGTATGGCCGCGCATCTGCCGGGGATGTGCGCTGCGATCTTTCCGATGCCGGTCATCGGAATACCGATGCATACGACGTCGTTAGGAGGCAGAGATTCGCTGTATTCCATCGTACAGATGCCGAGCGGGATACCGGTAGCAACCGTAGCGATTAACGGCGGTGCAAACGCGGCGCTGCTGGCAGCCAAAATTCTGGCAGTTTCTGACGATGCGCTGTTGAAAAAGCTGAAAGATTACGCCAATGATTTAAAGGAACAGGTTCAGGCAAAAGATGAAAAGCTGCAGGAGCGCGGATATGAAAACTATGCGGCCGTTTAGATAAACAACTTTACTGACCGATGCAGATATAAAGCGAAAACCCTGCGTATCTGCATCTGATACAAAATAAAATATTACAGATATACTGACCGGAAGAGCTGCTGAAGGAAAGAAGAAGTCTGACAGATTTATTTACCATATGACAGGTAGATTCTTTTTGGTACAGTATTGCCGGAAAATCTTATGTGATATGGTTTTTTTGTCGTATGAAAGGTTTATGTAAGAATTCGGTGAAGTAAGAAAATAAAAACATCAGGGAGGGATGAAATACTATGGGCACGACATTAAACGATACCCCCAGTGCAGACCGGACGCATATCGCTTTTTTTGGCAGAATGAACAGCGGAAAGTCTTCTCTGATCAACGCGCTGGCGGGGCAGCAGATTTCCATTGTATCCGGTGTCGGCGGGACGACGACCGATCTGGTTAAAAAGCCGATGGAAATTCATGGCATCGGACCATGCGTCCTGATCGATACGGCTGGGTTTGACGATCCCACGACTTTGGGCGCCAGCCGGATCCGTCTGACACAGCAGGCTGCGCAGCAGGCGGATCTGGCGGTGATCGTATGCTCGCCAGAATCCGCTGCGGCAGCAGAAGATGGGACGGAGCCGTTTGCAGAAGAAAAACGCTGGTATGATCTGCTGCAGAAAAAGAATACGCCGGTAGTAGTTGTGTGCAATAAGACAGATCTTCCCGCGGCAACGAGCCGTCTGACCGATCAGATCGCCGCAGTGTTTCAGACGCCGCCGATACAGACGAGCGCCGTCGCAAAAGAAGGGATTGCAGAGCTCAGACAGGCACTGACGGCAGCTGCCGCCGGTCTGCAGGATGCGCAGCGGATGATTACCGGAGATCTTGTAACGTCACAGGATCTGGTGCTGCTGGTGATGCCGCAGGATATTCAGGCGCCGAAAGGCCGTCTGATTTTACCGCAGGTACAGACGCTGCGGGAGCTGCTCGATAAAAAGTGCCTGACGATGTGTACGACAACCGATCAGTTTGAACAGGCGCTGGCAGTACTGGCCCAGCCGCCTCGTCTGATTATTACGGACTCTCAGGCGTTTCAGACGATATATGAAAGAAAGCCGCAGCAAAGCCGCCTGACGTCGTTTTCCACATTGTTTGCCGCATACAAAGGGGATATTTCTTATTTCGTGCAGGGGGCGCGAACGATTGCGGCTTTGACGGAGCAGGATAAAGTACTGATTGCGGAATGCTGTACGCATGCGCCGCTGGAGGAAGATATCGGGCGTGTGAAGCTGCCGCGTCTGCTGCGCAAAAGGATTGGAGAAGGACTGACGATAGATCTTGTATCCGGTATGGATTTTCCGGGCGATTTGTCCGCGTATCGTCTGGTCATTCAATGCGGCGCCTGCATGTTTAACCGTAAATATGTCATGTCCAGGGTAAACGCTGCCAAAGCGCAGAAGATACCAATGACAAATTACGGAGTAGCGATTGCGTATTTAAACGGCATTCTGGATAAAGTGGAACTGACACGGTAGCTGGGGACAAAAGGAGACCGAACATGGGAACAGAAGAAACAAAGCTGGCAGTCGTTGCGATTGTCGTGGAGCGGGAAGAAAGCGTTTGTGAATTAAACGAACTGCTTCATGGATGCAGCAATTATATTATCGGCAGGATGGGTATTCCGCACAGAGAACGCGGAGTATCGTTAATCAGCGTGGCAATGGACGCTCCGGCAGACGTTATCAGCGCGCTGTCCGGAAAACTGGGCAGAATCCGCGGAGTATCTGCCAAGGTCGCATATTCCAGACTGCCGAATGGTTAACGGGTAAATAAAAACGGAAAGAAAGGACCAAACATATGTATAACATGATGTCTTCAAAAGCAGAAGAATTTATTAGCGACGAGGAAATTCAGGATTGCCTGGAGTACGCGCAGAAAAATAAAAATAACGAGGCTCTGATCGATGAAATATTAGAAAAAGCAAAAAAAATGAAAGGGCTGTCTCATAAGGAAGCGATTGTCCTGCTGGACTGTGAGCTGGAAGATAAAAACAAAGAAATCTACAAACTGGCGGAAGAGATCAAACAGGAGTTTTACGGCAACCGGATTGTAATGTTTGCGCCGTTGTATTTATCCAATTATTGCATTAACGGGTGTGAATACTGTCCGTATCATGCGAAAAACAAGCATATTGCAAGAAAGAAGCTCACGCAGGAAGAAGTACGGCGCGAAGTGATCGCACTGCAGGATATGGGACACAAAAGGCTTGCGCTGGAGGCCGGAGAGGATCCGGTCAACAATCCGCTGGAATACATCCTGGACTGTATCCACACCATTTACAGCATCAAACATAAAAACGGAGCGATCCGGCGGGTAAATGTAAATATTGCGGCTACGACGGTGGAAAACTACAGAAAACTAAAAGAAGCCGGTATCGGTACTTACATACTGTTTCAGGAAACCTATCACAAAAAACAGTATGAAAAGCTGCATCCGACCGGGCCAAAGAGCGATTATGCATATCATACAGAAGCGATGGACCGCGCGATGGACGGCGGGATCGATGACGTCGGACTGGGCGTGCTGTTTGGCCTGAATAATTACCGGTATGACTTTACAGGCATTCTGATGCATGCAGAACACCTGGAGGCCTGCAAAGGCGTCGGGCCGCATACGATCAGCGTACCGCGTGTCCGTCGGGCCGACGATATCGATCCGGATGTATTTGATAATGGCATCTCTGATGAGATGTTTGAAAAAATCGTAGCATGCATCCGCATTGCAGTGCCGTATACAGGAATGATCGTATCTACGAGAGAATCTGCGCAGACACGTAAAAAGGTACTTCATCTTGGTATCTCACAGATCAGCGGCGGTTCCAGAACGAGTGTCGGCGGTTATTATGAGGAAGAGGCAGAAGAGGATAACTCGGCACAGTTCGATGTCAGCGACCGCCGGACGCTTGGAGAGGTCGTACGCTGGCTGATGGAGCTTGGATACGTACCGAGCTTTTGCACAGCCTGTTATCGTGCCGGACGTACCGGAGACCGTTTTATGGAGCTGTTAAAGAGCAGACAGATTGTAAACTGCTGTCATCCGAATGCATTAATGACGCTGAAAGAATTTCTCGAAGACTATGCAGATCCGCAGACGAAGCAGATCGGGGAAAAGCTGATTGCAGAAGAATTAAAGAAGATTCCAAATGAAACGGTCCGCAAAAAGGCGGAGGAGTATATTCAGAACATTCAAAATGGAGAACGGGATTTTCGTTTTTAACGGCAGCTTCTTCTAAGAATAAGAACGGTTCAAAATATCATAAGTAAATGTTACCTAAAATCCAGCACTTCGCGCAGGCGATGATCAGGTGCTGGATTTTAATATTGTACACACGGCAGGTTCTACAGTTACTGTTCGCACAGTTCTTTTGACAGAAATTTCAAAACAGGTAGAAATAACCGGGGGATCTGATGTATAATAAATCTTATCTGACGGAAACCAGGCGTGCAGATAGGAAAGGAGATTGCTGATGTTTTTTCTAATTGTGATTGGAATGATCTTTTTTACGGAATACTATATAAAAGGACATATGGATCGTGTTCGTACGCTGCAGGAACAGCGGCCGCTTGCCAAAGGAAGGATCATACTGAAAAAATATTATAATTACGGAACAGCGGGCAGTTTGTTTCGTGCGTATCCGAAAGCGGTCCGGTTTGTTCATGCGTCAGCACTGGCGTTTGTCAGCGGCGTATTATGTTATGTACTGCCGCAGAGGAAAGCGGTATCTGCAAAGACCGGACTGTCATTTCTGGCTGGCGGAGGGCTGAGTAATCTGTATGACCGGATGCAAAAAGGATACGTTGTGGATTATGTCAGTTTTGGATTTGGTCCGAAACGATTTCAAAAGCTGGTATTTAATCTGGCAGATTTTTTTGTGTTTGCGGGCATCTTTTTGTGCCTGTTCTCGTATTTTAAGAAAGAAGGTCATGCATAATGATGGAAGTACAAAAGACAGAACAAAGTGAAAATCCGCTGGGTACGCAGCCAGTCAGCAGACTGTTGGCAGAGTTTGCGATTCCAAGCATTATCGCGATGCTGGTCAGCGCTTTGTATAATATTGTGGATCAGTTTTTTATTGGACATTACGTGGGGATGCTTGGAAACGCGGCGACAAACGTAGCGTTTCCGCTGACGATGA
>ERZ778517.2280-NODE-2280-length-11488-cov-4.737514_pt1 | contig 11488 bp, 7 predicted proteins | sample MGYA00510341_ERZ778517 | MGnify/ENA primary metagenome ERZ778517 (study PRJEB29527, sample SAMN07138964) | mouse gut metagenome | material: feces | host: mouse | place: China:Nanjing | collected 2016-01-25 ... | reverse complement strand
TATTACAATGAAAAAAATATTATTATCCCTTCTTCTCGCCGCAGGCCTTCTCTCGTCCTGCGACATGCAAAAGGATCCTGTCGGCACTCTCAACGGTAAAGAGCCGTTTGCCGGTATGACCGATGCAAGCCGCTATCGCAATGTGATTTATGCTAATATCAGAAGTGTGACTACTAGCGGTTATTTCACTGACCCCGAAATTCAGATGGATATGTTCCAGGCCACTAATCAGATTGGTAATAGAGGCTTGGTCTATGCCAGTGGCGATATCCTCCCCACCTCGGGAGAGCCCGCAGCCTATTTCAGCGGCTTGTTGCTAAATGTGGGTTCAATCAACTACTTCCTCGAGAAGATGAAGCAACTCATCAGTATGACCGAGGACGAAGATGAACTTGTGGAGTACAGGCGTTTCGTTGCAGAAGCCAAATTTACGCGCGCTTTCTTTAACGTGTTGCTCTTTGACCGTTACTGCCCCCTGTATACTGCAGAAACAGCCGATGCCCCCGCCCTTGGTATTCCCATCTTCGAAACCTACAACCCTACTTCTGACCGCACTACATATGTAGGGCGTTCGACCCAGAACGAAAGTCTTGCTTTTATCAAAAAAGACCTTGACGAAGCTCTTGCTGGTTTGCTCGAATGGGAAGCCATTGACCGCAACTCGGCATCAATTGTTTCAATGAGTCCCTATGTGAATTCAAATGTTGTAAAGGCCCTACAGGCACGTCTGGCACTTTTGATTGGTGACTATGCGACCGCACGAGACAAAGCAAACGAGGTAATCAATACTGGTAAGTATGCTTTGGCCACCTATGCAGCTTATGCAAGAATGTGGAGTGAAGACAATGGTACTGAAATCATTTTCCGTCCGTTTATGTCGACGAATGAGTTGTCCGGTTCTCTCGGTTCTCGTTGGCTTTCACCTTATTCTGACGAAGCCGACTATGTGCCCACACAAACCTGTCTTAACCTTTATCAGCGTAGGAGCGATGCTCGTTATAATGCGTTCTTCGAGACTCGAGACCTTAATTTCGAGGGAGAAATCGCCTCGACTCTTGTCTTCAACAAATTCCCCGGCAACCCTTCGCTCAAAGTTTATCCGGATGATATGTATAATATGCCTAAGGTGTTCCGTACTAGCGAACTCTACCTAATTGTGGCCGAGTCTGAATATGAACTAAAGAACGAGACCGAAGCCAACAAAGCTCTCAACGCGCTTCGTACTGCGCGTATACGTAACTACTCTGTTGAGACATATACTGGTAGTAGGCTTATAGAAGAAATCCGTACTGAACGCGCCAAGGAACTTATAGGCGAGGGCTTCCGCATGAGCGACCTGCGCCGTTGGCATCTTGCTATGTCGCGCTCAAACCCCCAGGCTGATGTAGCTCCCTATCTTTGGCAGTCAACCGTCAATGTCAGCTATTTTGCTGACAGTCATAAATTCACCTGGCCCATTCCCCAGTCCGAGCTCCAAGTCAACCCACAGATGGCAGGCCAGCAGAACCCCGGCTATTAATGGTTTAACTATTTGCTAAGAAACTTTATATGAAAATTTTTAAAATATTTGCCGTGGCAGTTGCAGTCCTGTCGATGACTGCCTGCTCCGACGACACCCGGGAGGTGAATACCGACAACGATGCCACCGTGTCGATGCGCTATGCGGAATTCTCTACCAAGGAGGGTCGTGGCATAATCAAACTCCCTATCGATATTAAGGGCAAACGCAACGGCGACGTCAAGCTTACGCTTGCTGTGAAGTCGGAGTACGAGAACCCGGCTGTCGACGAGAAAAATGTCTATCTCACAACTCATACCATCGTTGTGTATCCCGAAGACACATTCTACAACGTCGAGGTTACCATCGTCGACGATAAGGATATGAACGAACCTCGCTACTGCGATGTAGCAATCGTTGCGGCTGAAGGTGCGACAATCACAACTCCGAGCTTTACCAAGGTCGAAATCAAGGACAACGACAGCGAACCTTATGACCGCTGCGCAGGCGAATGGATACTCAATACGCTTGATGATACTGGAAAGCCTTCTAAAATGCTCGTCAATCTCACCTCTGCTGACGAAGACCAACCTGGATATAAGAGTTACTATGTTATCCATAATATGTTCACAGACAAAGGAGTAGGTGAGGGCCTTTCCCTCCGCGCTTATTTCTCATATGATGAGAATACCAAGACAGGCACAGTGTCTTTCCCCTACGGATGGTCGCTCGGTTCTGCGGAGGTTGGTTCCTATGGCGAACAAAAATTCTTCTTCTACGAGGGTTTCATCGATGGTGAATCATTAAGAATAAGCAAAACTGGTGATTGTGTGTTCGACTATAACGATACTTTCACGGACATGACGGTACAGCCTAGTCTTCAGACTGGCACTTATCCATTGTGGGCGTTTATCTTCGGAAATTATATTTTTGATTACTTCTATGTAACATCGATGGAGCGTCCGGCCGAATGATTTTAATCGAAATTACTATTCTTGTGCCCCGGCTTTTAAGTCGGGGCACTTTGATTAAAAGATGTTAAATCATGTCAAGCGGACGCGATTTTCGTTAAGATTGCACACTTTGTGGCAGTGCTTGTTGTGATTATTGGAAATATTGTTTAATTTTGCCATAAAGATTTATCAATATGACCAACAAATACATTCTTGCAACGGTAATGTTGCTGGCGGCAGGTTATGTCAGTGCCCAAAATAAGCTGTCTCCTACCGCAATAACTCTGCTCGAAGAGTATAACGAGTCTCCTGTAAGTCGCGGCGAGGCTCCCGAGGTTTGTGCAATCGTGTCGCTCAACTCTGCTGACGACCTTACCGAGTTTGAAACTCTTGGTTTGGAAATCGAAGATGATAAAGACGGCATACTGCTCGTCCACATCCCCATGGACAGGGTTGAGGAGGTGGCAGCGATGAAATGTGTTAAAAGCATTTCGTTCGGCCAGCTTGCCCGACCTATGATGGATAAGGCGCGTGTGACTTCGAAAGTGTCGGCCGTTCAGGCCGGCGAAGGTTTGTCGAAAGCATATACTGGTGCAGGCGTTGTGACCGGTCTTTATGACACGGGTATCGATACCGACCATATCAATTTTACCGATGCAAGCGGCGAGACACGTATCATTGCAGCAGCGCGGGTGCAGAACGGTCGTCCTTCGAGTGGTGGCTTTACTACCGATAATAAGAATGAGACCCATGGCACTCATGTGCTCGGCATCATGGCCGGTAGCTATAATGGCAACGGCGATTATGCCGGTACGAACGGTAACGTGCCTTACTATGGCGTGGCAACCGGTTCTGATATTGTAGCCACTGCTGGCGAATTGTACGATGCCAACATACTTCGCGGTGTACAGTATTGTATCGACGAGGCAAACGAGGTTGGAAAACCTGTTGTTGTAAATCTTTCGATTGGTTCAACAGTCGGTCCGCACGACGGCACCAGCGATTTCTGCCAGAAACTTGACAAGCATGGCGAAAATGCAATCATCGTAGTTGCGGCTGGTAACGAAGGAGCAATAAAGATGGGCGTGGGTAAGACATTTACCTCGACAGATAAGACTCTGACAACTTCGGTATATCCAATTGATGCCCGCACTGGCAACAAGATTAATAATATATCGAAATGGAACGGAAATGCCCAATTCTACGCAAGCGATGACCGCCCGTTCAAGTTCCATATTGCTGTTATGGACCTCGATAAGCCCTCAAATCCGCTGGTGATAGACGAGTATGTAGTCGAGGCTTCGACTGCTGGTAAGAGTACATACGTCGGAGGTCGTCCTAATAACCTTGTTTCTTATCAACCCCTTCAAGATTTTGACTATGCTTGTAGTTCTGACAGCTATATGCAGGTGTTTACAAATGTCAATACGGCAAGCAACAGTTATTATGCCAATGTGAACTTCAACCTGTCGATGGCGCGCGAGAATGATGGTTGCGTTGTGGCATTTATAATAGAAGGCAACGAAGGTCAGACCGTGCGTGGCTATGTCAATTCGTCAGGCTCGTCGATAACTAATTATACCGGCCAGTTTAGCAACAGGGGTATAAGCCTTTGGGCAGACGGTGATACCAATGGTACTATCAACGATATGGCTTGCGGCAATAATGTGATTGTTGTTGGTTCGTACAACAGCCGTAATCGTTGGCCGTCTATTACCAGCAGCCGCGAGACAGGTTTCCCGGGCTATACTGTCGGTGACGTGAGCGATTTCTCTTCGTATGGTACACTTGCCGACGGTCGTAACCTTCCCCATATCTGCGCTCCAGGTGCCTTTGTAGTTTCGTCATTCAGCAGTTATTATGTAGAGTCTCAGAACCCGTCATCAACCGACCTTGTGGCAAAAGTTTATGATGATGCGCTCGGTATCGACCACTACTGGGGACGTATGCAGGGTACTTCGATGGCTGCGCCTTATGCCGCCGGTGTGTTTGCCCTGTGGCTCGAGGCTAACCCCAACCTTGATGTGAATGCAATCCGCGACATTGCCCAGAAGACTGCGATTAAAGATTCCTATACCTCGCGAGGCGATGCAGTTAAGTGGGGTGCCGGCAAACTTGATGCCTACGAAGGCCTCAAGATGGCTCTAAGCTATCAGAGCTCGGTCGATGATGTCCTCGCCGAAAAGGCTATCATCTACAACGAGGTCGCCAAGGGCGTTTACGACATCTTCGCCCAGGGGGCATCGACTGTATCTGCCTCCCTCTACGCGCTCAATGGCACCCAGGCTGCCGCCGCTACAGCAGTTGGCGAGAACTTGACTCTCAATGCCCAGGGCCTCACCTCCGGTGTGTATATCCTGCGTATCAATGCCGATGGCAACACCGAGACACACAAAGTGGTAGTGAAGTAAATATATCATATTGAATACAAAAAATCGGGCTGCACATGCTGCCCGATTTTTTTACGTCATAACAGCGTAAAGTGAGTCCGTGTCAAAATTAGAAGTCGTCGGAGACGACGCTTTCGTGGTTAACCCCGCCATCATTGGTGGGGTGCTAAACACCATCTGATAAAAAAGACCTCGGAGAGGTCGCAAGCGGCATGTTATCAATCCTTTGCGTCCTCTCCGAGGACTTTTGTTCCTACTTTATTGTTGGTGCCCCCACCAATGATGGTGGGGTTAACCACAAGAGCGTCCTCTTCGAGGACTCCTGTCAACATCTTTTTTGAACTCGCACTTAGGTGTTTTGTGTGATGCAAGTTTTATTGTTTTAGCTTGTAGCCGATGTAGATACCGTCGTAGTTGTTGAGTATGGTGGAGAGGGTGGAGAGCGTCTTGATGTTGAGCTTCGATGATATTTTTGTGAGCATCTGGATTAGGCGCGTTGCATCGAAGGTGAGATTGAGAGTCTTGCCGGCCTTCGTTGCGTTAGCTTTCACCTTGCCAAGCGAAATCTTGCCGAATGCGTTGAAGTTGAATACGAGGCCGTTGTCTTCCTCGTCTTTCTCAACAGTGCCTTTGAGCACCAACAGGCCCATTTTGAGGGTGAAATTGTGGTCAGCGTCTACCGTGAGAGATGTGTTTGTGAAGCCGAGGCGCTGATAGTAGGGCGCGAGTTGGTTTTCGACCGCCGTAGCCGCGCCGGCACCGCCAATCTTCATCAGCGCGTTCTCGCTCTGAAAACTAACAGCAGGCGATGAATATGACCATGTGCCTACAAGGTCGTCGATAGAAAATTTATTGTTGGCAACCACGTTGCCGATAAGACTGCCCAGCGAACCGAGTACGCCCCCTGTCGACTGGCTGTCGCCGGTTGTGGAGGTGGTGTCGCCATTGAGTTTGCCAAGGTTGCCAAGAAGGTCCTTGGGGTCGAAGGCCGAGGCCGAAGCGGCCACCGAGGCCGCCAGGGCGCTTAGTATTATTTTTTTCATTTTGTTGCTTGTGCTAATGGCGACACGGCCACCTCTATTTCGTGCATGTCGGTTGCCTCGTCGTGTTTGATTTCTGCGTCGACTTCGGCCCAGCGCGAGTTGTTCGATTTATATTCGGGCACGATGTGCTTCATCTCTACCACGATGTCGTGTGCGAAGCCGCCGTCGAGCGCCTTGTGGAGTCGTTCGAGGTGGTTGAGCACGTCGGCGTAGTCGTAGGTGCGCACACGCGCAATCATAATCTTTTTGTGATGCGTGGGCAGTGTGTGCTCTTTCTCGTTGAGCAGCTCTTCGTAGAGCTTCTCGCCGGGGCGCAGGCCGGTCTCAACGATTTCGATGTCGTCGCCCACGCGCAGGCCCGAGAGGTTAATCATCCTTACGGCAAGGTCCCAGATTTTGACAGGCTGGCCCATGTCGAAGACGAATATTTCGCCGCCACGGCCCATGCAGCCGGCCTCGAGCACGAGTGAACAAGCCTCGGGGATAGTCATGAAGTAGCGTATGATGTCGCGGTGCGTGATTGTCACGGGACCGCCTTGCTCGATTTGCTTGCGGAAGAGGGGGATTACCGAGCCGTTGCTGCCAAGCACGTTGCCAAAACGGGTGGTGATAAACTGGGTCGTAGGCGCGTCGGTCTGACGGCGCTGGTGGAAGAAGAGCGACTGCACGTAGATTTCGGCAATGCGCTTCGACGCGCCCATCACGTTTGTGGGGTTGACAGCCTTGTCGGTCGAAATCATCACGAATTTTTCGACACCGAATTTGACCGACAGGTCGGCGATATTCTTTGTGCCGAATACGTTGGTCAGAATTGCCTCCTGGGGGTTGCGTTCCATCATCGGCACGTGCTTGTAGGCGGCAGCGTGGAATACGTAGCGCGGATGGTATTTCTGGAAGGCGTGTTCCATGCGGTCGTGGTTTGCCACGTCGCCGATAAAGAGGTGTATTTTGATGTCGGGGAATTTCTGCTCCATTTCGAGCTGCATGTCGTGCATGGGCGTCTCGGCCTGGTCGAGCAAGATAATATCGCTGGCCTTCATTGCTGCCACTTGGCGCACAATCTCGCTACCGATTGAGCCGGCCGCACCGGTAATCATGACCACCTGGCCGCGAATTACGTTGCGTATGGCCTGGTTTTCGGTGTGTATGGGTTCGCGGCCCAGCAGGTCTTCGATGCGGATATCGTGCACGTGGGTCGAGATGGTCGGCATCGACTTGCTGTTGATGTCAAACTCCTCTACCTGGTTGAGCATGAGCAGGTGTATGCGGTTCTTGAGGAAGACGTCGGCCGTGCCCGAGCGCATCAGTTCGAGCTGTGTCGACAGGAAAAGCAGGGTGTCGCACTTGTAATACTCGAAGATTTCGGCCACGGTGTCGGGGTTGTAGGGTAGCACGGGTATGCCGTTGACATAGCTGTCGGGAGTCTTTGATGCCAGGCTGAGCAGCGCAACCGGGTCGAAGCGGCCCTCGAACTCGCTCTTTAGGGCCGAGGCCAGGAAGAACGAGTTGATAGCAGAGCCGAGAACTATAACTCGTTTCTTGCTTTGGCTGACACCCGATACAAGAAGGTAAAAATACTTGATAGACAATCGCATGAGCAACATCAAGGCGAAAGCCATCAGCCCGACTACTATGATATTCCATATGCTGAAATACATGTAGCCGACGGTGAAGTAGGTAGTCAGCGAAACAAACGACAATACAACCGATGCCGTAATAATCAGCATCACGAGTTTGTAGGTGTCCTCGATAACTGAGAGGCGAATTATATACTTGCTTGTGCCCAGGAAGTATGCCAGGACTGCGTAGGTGACAAATTCGAAGAGAGCCCTTGCCAGCGGCGTGTAGATGAATGATGAGCCATAAGTGTGGTGTGTGCCAAACGCGAAGGTCAAAGCACAGCTAAATGCTATCAAAAGTAAATCGGCAATGTAGACCATCCACTTCGGGGTAGGCTTGGCTATAAAGGATTGCACGATGCCGGAATTAGCAAGAGCCTTAAGCAATTTCTTTTTCATCAGGAACCTGTTGGTTATATTGTCATGAAAAATTGGTCTTATAGGAAAGTGTATGTATCGAACTCCCAATATTTTTGCAAAGTTACCTAATATTTGCGTAAATTGCAAACTTTAGTCCTGGTTCATTTTAGTTCATTTTAGTCCAATTGTCAAACGACTATGGGCCAATGCAATTTATGGACTATAGACCAACGTTTATTTTTCTGCATTACGCTGTAGGCCTGCGAGTTTTGCACGTTTTACGGCACTATGGGTGAAAACTGATGAGAATTGGGCCTGTGTCATATCGCAGATTGCTTTTCGAGTCAGGTCTTGTATCGACGGGCGTGGACGGAACTCCGGCAGGGCGTTGGCAGCGTGGCGGTTGTGCGGGCACACATCCTGGCATATATCGCAGCCGTATATGCGGCCAGGCAGCGCGACCCATGCCGGGAGCTCCCCGCGATGCTCGATGGTCAGATATGACAGGCAGCGGCTACAGTTTATCGACCCCTTGCCGTCGAGGGCTTGGCCGGGGCATGCCTTGACGCAGGCTCCGCACCGTCCGCAGTCGCCAGGCAGTGGTGTGCCGTAATCGGCCGGGGCGGTCCATAATATTTCGGCAAGGAAGACCTTCGACCCTATGCTGGGTACTATTAGCTGGTTGTTGAGGCCGATAAGGCCAAGGCCGGCGCGCCACGCCCAATAGCGCTCCCGCAGGGGTGCTGTGTCGACGCAAATGCGCGTTTGTGAGCCGGGTGCGAGGGCCTGCATCTTTTCAGCAACTGGTGTAAGGCGGCGGCGTAACACTTCGTGATAATCGTCACCGACAGCATAGTCGGCAAAGAGGTCGCTCCTGTTATCACGGCTTTGTGCGTAGGGAAAGGCGCAGCAGAGGATAGAACGTGCCCCGTCGAGCAGCATGGCAGGGTCGCGGCGTATGTCGCCGTAGCGTTCCATGTATTCCATGCCGGCGTGTGCCCCCCTGCCGAGCCAGGAGTTATATAGAGTTACATGCTCGTCGTCTACCGTTACACAGGGTGCGAAAGCCGCCGCCACTGCCCCGGCGTCGAGGGCGCATTGTATCACTTTGCCTGTCATTATTCGGCCAGTGGCGGACTACATGGGTATTGGTTGGAATTCGTATCCCTGTTCGAGCAACCATTCTATGGCCCTTGGCAGAGCCTGGCGCATGTTGTCGCCGGCTTTGATAGAGTCGTGGAATACGATGATTGAGCCGTTTCGGGCATATCGGCGCACATTGTCGAATACCTCGTCGGGTGTCAGCTTTTTCGAATAGTCGCGTGTCACGAGGTCGTACATCACGATGTTGAAATGCTCCTTCAGTGCCGCAGCCTGTTTCCAACGCAGCAAGCCGTGAGGCGGCCTGAAGAGGGTGCTGTCGATAAGTTTGTCGGCTTCGGCAACGTCGCGCAGGTAGCGCACGGCGCGTACCTTCATGCCCTGCAGGTGGTGCATGGTGTGGTTGCCGTAGCTGTGGCCTCGCCGGCGTACTTCGTCGAGTAGTTCAGGATGTCGGCGCACGTTGTCTCCGACCATAAAGAATGTGGCCTTGATGCCGTAGCGGTCGAGCACATCGAGCACCCACGGGGTTTGCTCGGGTATGGGCCCGTCGTCAAAGGTGAGATATACCACCGGCCTTCCCCCCCGGCGTTTGATGCGCCAGACGGCCTCGGGGAAAAGCAGGCGGTAGAGCAGTGGTGGCTGTTCGATTAGCATTACAGTCTCAGACTTCAGTCAATGACATAGCCCCACTGTTGCGGTGTGAAGCCGTAGGTCTGGGTAAACGCCTTGCCATACGACGTGGGGTCGATGCCGAGTTGTTCGTTGAGTCTCAATATGTCGAGTGCGGTCTGTATGATGCCGCGCTGGTTTTCGGGGTATGCCGCGATGTTCTCCTCGAGGGTCTTGTAGTCGTAGCCGTCGATATAGAGCAGTGGTGCGAGACGGATGTCGCTCTCGGCCGAGGTCGACGCTATGGCGGCTTTTACCTCGTCGATTTGCTCGGGAGATGCCTTGCGAAGCATGTCGATATAGTTTTTGAGCGACACGGCCTCGCCCAGGTATTGCAGGGCATAGGTGTCCTGGGCGCCGAGCAGGGCCAGGTCTTCGGGTCGGAGCGTGGTAGCATATTTAACCAGTCGGGCATAGCGGTCGGCTTCGGCATTTGCCTCGGCTTCGGCAGCATCGAGGTCTGCCTGGTTGCCGGTGGCAAGGTAGAGGTCGAGGTAGGCACGCGAATAGTACAGGCCGAGCATACCGTCGTAGGGGCTGACCTTCGATGGCAGTTTGGTCTTGAGCATGTCGAGCAGTTGACGCGCCATGTCGTAGCGGGTTGCCGGGGCGTCGAAGCCCTTGGCCTTTGCCACTTCCTTGGCTTTTTCCGATGCCGGGAGTGAACCGGTAGCCATGAGGTCTTCGACAACCGAGTAGATGCCCGACCTTACCGAGGCAACCATGCGGCGCACGGTTTCGTCGAGGTAGAGTTTTTCGGCACCGGGCTGGTCGAGACCGCCCCATCGATAGTCGGCCACAATCTTGCAGTAAGACTTGTCAGCGGTGACATTGTATCTTGGGGTGCGGAAGGGCGTGACTTCGTAGGCCATGCCCGAGGCGCCGAGATAGGGCGTAAGGCCGAGGTAGTAGCTTGTCGGCACAGTGGTGGCGAAGTAAGTGGGGCGCTCCCAGTTGTTTGCAACCGAGTTGGCTATCATGTCGAGCGACAGGATGCGGCTCTGGTTAATCCCGCTCGATGCCGACAGGTCGGTAAATATGTCGGTGATATAGGGGGCGATATAGAGGCTGTCAATCGAGTCGTTGCCCGACGAATACCTTTCGAGGGCTGCGGCGCGGTCGACGGTCATCTTCTGTTTCGGGTCGGCCAGGTAGTGGGTGCCGGGATAACCGAATATGCCTGCGTCACTCATATAGAGCTTGCCTAATGCATCGGTTGACTCAGTGGTGTCGTTGTTTGCCGGCACGATGAAGCTATATGCCAGTCGTTCGTAGGCATATTCCTGGGGTTTGGCAGTCATAGGAATGGCTGCGGCGCCTGAGGTTGGATGATGCATCTGGTTGGCATACCAGTCGGTGGTGAGGTACGACAGGTTGACTACGCGGACGTCGGGACGGAAGTTCTCGACCTCCTGGGCGTACCACAGGGGGAAGGTATCGTTGTCGCCGTTGGTAAATATTATGGCGTTGTCGTCGAGCGAGCTGAGATAGTTGAAGCCGAAGTCGCGGGTAGTGTAGCGGCCCGAGCGGTCGTGGTCGTCCCAAGTCTGCGAAACAATCTGCAGGGGCACTATGAGGCCGATTACACAGGCGATAGCTGCCGAAGCCACAAGCACTCCCTTAGAGCTTTGAGGCTCTTCGGATGCTTCGTTTTCAGCGGCTTGTGCGTCATGCCTGGGCTTGGGGGTAAAGAGGTTGCGGAGCATCACGCCTATAGCTGGTACGCCCATGCCAATCCAAATGGCAAAGGCATAGAACGAACCGGCGAAGGCATAGTCGCGTTCACGAGGCTGACCAGGGGTCTGGTTGAGGTAGAGCACGATGGCTATGCCGGTCATGAAGAAGAGGAAGA
>ERZ778517.2264-NODE-2264-length-11549-cov-4.861145_pt1 | contig 11549 bp, 13 predicted proteins | sample MGYA00510341_ERZ778517 | MGnify/ENA primary metagenome ERZ778517 (study PRJEB29527, sample SAMN07138964) | mouse gut metagenome | material: feces | host: mouse | place: China:Nanjing | collected 2016-01-25 ... | reverse complement strand
ATTAAAACGATATAAAAAATTTTTGGACTCAGATCTAATGAATGATTTGATGCAAATGTGCGAGGAAAAATATAATGGATAAAATTCATGAAATTTATTCAGGTTATAAAGATGTCGTTGAAAGATTTGGAGAAGGCAAGATACAAAAGAGATTCATGGATTTAAGCCAGATTTATAAAGAGTTTTTGGTAAAAGAAAATTTGACTGGTACGGTAAAGGTAAATTCCTTTATGTTGATTCATGCAATTATGGATTATTTTACTGATATTTCTAGATTGAAAGATTTTCATAATATTGATTTTACAAATACTTATAAAACGAAAGCTTATGAAATAAGCTGGCTTTTGAGAAGAAAACCGCTTCAAGTTATGGAAGATGGTCATGAAGAGCTGGTATATATTAATGAGAAATTCATTTTATCTTATGCAATTAGTTTTATAACAACAAATAAAGAAAATCTCGAATTTCAGGATTTAAGTCAAGTAAGACTACAGTGTTTTAATGGCTTTATAGAAAGTTTCTATTATCATTTGAAATATAGGAATTGCAGTGCACAGGCATTAGAATTAGCATTACTTAGTTTTGAGGCGGGATTAATGTTAAATCCTAATTTAAGCGAAGGGACATCTACAGAGGGATAGAATTTATTTTAAATACTCATAATGAAGAATAGAATTTACTTATAAAAAAATTAAAAGCTACAAAGCCTTGATTGATTTAAGGCTTTGTAGCTTGGTGTTATGGTGGATTGGCTGTCTGGTATTTTATTGTGTTTACTCTTTTATCTTGTCAATATCTGTAAGATTAATTCCAAAAGCCATCTTTGAAAATGTAACGACTTCGTCAAGCAAAACTGCCAAATGGCAAAACCAAGAGTTTCACAATGGAGCATACGGGATTCGAACCCGTGGCCTCAACAATGCGAATGTTGCGCGCTCCCAACTGCGCTAATGCCCCGAAATGAATGAAAGCAGATAACGGGAGTCGAACCCGCCTCTCCGGCTTGGGAAGCCAGTGTTCTACCGATGAACCATATCTGCATATACCTATTATAGCACTTTTGGATTTTGATGTAAAGCTGCTGAGAACAAGAAATTAGCAGAAATTTAAGAAAAAGTTACAGTTCACAGGTTAAAAAAATAGTTGTGAAAAATGACGAAATTTAAAATTTTATTTTGTGGATAACTTTTTGTGGCTGGAAAGACTGTGTTGATAGTTTCTAGCCAGTCTTTTTCATAGAAATCTTCGCATAAACAGGTGTTTTTCTACATAAAACAGCCATTTATCCATCCTTTCATCCACATGCCCACTTCAAAAAAAAGAAGTTATCCATAGTCAAACTGCCCATACGGAAATTCCCCGGAATTCGCCAGTTTAGCGGTTTTCTGATATACTATTACCAGAAAGAGAGGGAATGCCATGAGTTCGGATTTAAAGAAAGAGATTGCCATGCGTGATGAACTGATTGCAGGCCAGGAAAGGGAACTCCGGTTCCAAAGCAGACTGATAGAGGAACAGAAGGAAATGATTGAGTTCCTTCAGGAACATATCTCTAAAATAACGGATATCATTAACAGCGTATAACCCATTTACAGGAAGCACAGCTATGATTGATTCTTTTGATTATGTAACACTCCAGTGCCGGTTGAAAGCCCTAAAGGCAGAAGTGCAGGCATTTAAGTCCGGTGAAAAATACAGGCAGATAAAACTCCTGCATCAGAAAGACATCCATGCCTATGAGCGTAAAGTCCAGAAGCAGCAGGCAGAGCTTTCGCGCGCCCACAGTAACGCCATTGATATACGCGACCAGTGGTTTCAGATATTTGAGGATATGCAGAAAGAATACGGCAGGAAACTGAAAGAACTCCAGAAGGCAAACCAGGAACTGGAAAAACGGGCTTTAAAGGCTGAATGCCAGAGGGATGAGGCGTTAGGAAAAATAACCGTGCTGCGCCGCCAGCTGTATGAAACTGCCACAGAGCTTGAAGAGGAAAAAGGCAGGAATTTAAAGCTCCGGGCACAGATGAACCGGGATTATGAGAATTCCACCATGCCGTCGTCAAAAACCATCAAAAAGAAGAAAATTTCCAACAGCCGGGAAAAGAGCGGCAGGAAACCGGGCGGACAGCCGGGGCACAGGGGGCATGGGAGAAAAAAGCAGATTCCCACCAGGCCTGTGGTCGAGCTGCCGCCGCCACAGGAAGTGCTGGAGGATCCGGATTTCAGGAAGACATCAAAAACCATAAGAAAGCAGATTGTAAGCATCCGCCTAGTTCTGGATGTGACAGAATACCATGCAGATGTTTATTATAATTCCAAAACCGGAGAGCGTATCCATGCCCCGTTTCCGCCAGGAGTGGTTAATGATGTGAATTATGCGGGGGACATAAAGGCCTTTCTGTTCCTGTTTAATAATGACTGCTGCACATCCATTGATAAATGCAGGAGATTCCTGTACGGCCTGACGGAAGGGAAGCTGAACATTTCCAAAGGAATGATCAGCAGGCTCAGCAGAGAATTCGCAGAGAAATCAGAGAAAGAAATCAAAAGAAGCTATGCGGATATGCTGAAGGCGCCGGTGATGCATACGGACTGCACGAATGCCAGGGTGAACGGGAAGAATGCCTATGTATTGATCTGTGCCGCACCAAATGGAGATGCGATATACTTCGCCCGGGAGAAAAAAGGGCATGAAGGAGTAAAGGGTACCGTGGCCGAAGATTACCATGGAATTCTGGTACACGATCACGAAAGTACCTTTTATAACCATGGCAGCGGCCATCAGGAATGTCTGGCCCATGTCCTGCGGTATCTGAAAGGCAGCATAGAGAATGAACCAGGCCGTGAATGGAACAAAAAAATGCGTTCACTGGTGCAGGAGATGATCCATTATAAGAATGGGCTTTCAGATGATGAAAAGCCGGACGCAGACAACGTAAAGGAATATGAGAGACGCTACCGGGAGATACTTGAGAAGGCAAAGGAAGAGTATGAGTACATTCCGCCAGACAAGTATTACCGGGACGGATATAACCTGTACCGGAGGATGGAGCATTATATGAGCAACCATTTGCTGTTCCTTCACGATCAGAGGGTGCCTGCAACAAATAATCTTGCAGAGCGTCTGCTCAGGGTATATAAAAGGAAACAGGCGCAGGCCGTGTCATTCCGGAGTTTCGACAGTATCGAGTTTCTCTGTCAGTGCATGAGCATGCTGTTTATGATGCGCAAAAATGAAGAAACAAATCTGTTCAATAGAGTATCCAGAATATTTGGATAAAAGAGAAACCGATGACGAAACTACTATAGATAGTTTAAGCCATCGGTTTGTTTTAATCAAGCTGACGTGTGAACTGTAATAAGAAAAAAGAGCGGAAAAGCTGTTTGGGCAAAAAGCATGAGTCGAATTAAATTAAAGATTGCCATGAGAAGGACTGAATGATAATATAGAGTAAATTGAAAGAGAGTGCAATGGGAAAACACTAGGAGAGGTATAGACTTTTATCAGAGTACAGGCGCGAGAGCATAAGAGCGATGTTATGGATGGGAGCGGTAAGGCAGATTATGAGAATAAATAATAAACTGGCAGTGTTTTTTACATTTCTGGCAGTGGTGAGTATGACCGTTGCCTGCAGAGTGAATACAGGGCACGATTCCAATAAAAAAGAAGAAACAAAAGACGTAAAGAAGAATGATGAGAAAAGTGAAGAGGATATTTTAGAGGAACTTGTTCAGAACTATATGAATCAGATGACGGAGGAGGAAAAAGCGGCGCAGCTTTTTATCATCCCTCCGGAAGATTTGATGAAGGGTGTAGAGGCTGTTACGGCGGCCGGAGAGACTACGCAGAAAGCGATCAGCCAGATTCCGGTAGGCGGATTTATCTATTTGGACAAAAATCTGAATTCCTTCGGGCAGGTAAAGACGATGCTTGAAAATGTGCAGACATACAGCATGGAGCGAAGCAATCTTCCTATGTTTCTGAGTGTAGACGAGGAGGGAGGAACTGTTGCGCGTATCGGTGGCTCCGGGAAATTCGATGTGCCCAAGATAGAGGACATGTCTGTGATCGGAGCGCGGGGAGATGTTGATGAAGCCTATGAGACGGGCAGAACGATTGGGGCTTATCTAAAGGATATGGGATTCAACGTAGACTTCGCTCCGGTGGCGGATGTACTGACTAATGCGGAGAATCAGGTCGTGAAAAAAAGAGCCTTTGGTTCGGAACCTGCGCTGGTAATCTCACTACCCCCAGTATTATAGATACATAAATGGATTTTTAATTGATTTCCCCAACAAACTTATAGAAAATCCTGATATTCTGGACTTTCTCACCGTTGATGGTCTGAGGTTCTGATACCTCAATCTTTTCGATCAGGCGGTTGACGATATCCGTAGTCAGCTCCTTAATCTCGGCACACTCCGCCATTTCATCGGCAAGGCGTTCCGCTTTATCCGTGCTGTTCTCCAGATTTTCAGCCATCGCTTTCAACTTTTCGATTTGTTCTGTATAGTCTTTCTTTTCCTGTTCAAAGTGGGCAGACAGCAGCCGGAATTGCTGCTCCGATATCATCTGCTTTGACCAGTCCCCATACAGCTTGATGAATTGTTTGTCAGATTCTTTTAACTTTTTCTCTAAGACAGCCACTTTCTTATCAATATTTGCCTTGCTGTTTGCAGATGACATGTCCATCTGGCCAAGCACTTTCCGCATGAACTTCTCCCGGTTCTTTATAACCTTTCCAGCATGAAACTGGATATCGGAAAGTACCAGTTCTTCCAAATCTCCGGCACTGATGCGGTGCTGGCTGCAGAACTTCGCCCCTCTTACACGGTAGATGCGACACTGGTAATACGTCTTTTCCAGCAAAGGTCTGTCCGGGTTCCTTCCATCCGTATGGATAATCAGGTTATTTCCACAATCAGCACATTTTAAAATCCCCCGGAATTTATTATCATAACCAGAAGTGCATGGCTTCACTTTTGTATGCCTGTCAAGGATTCCCTGCACGGTATTCCATGTATGTTCGTCTACAATGGCTTCATGGTCGCTGGGTATAGTTACACGTTCCTTAATCGGGATATAACCTCTTGTCTGCTGTTTAAAATGCTTTTTATCATTTCTCTGCACCCAGAAATCCCCTTTATAAAGCGGATTGCGGAGGATACGGAGAATCGTTTCCTGTTTCCAGTTATAAGCGTCATCATCTGCAATCAGAAATTTTCCAAAATACTCCTGCTTATAATAGGCTGGCTTCGGAATCTTCTCTTGATAAAGGACTTTCCCAATTTTATTATTCCCATAGCCTTTCAAGGCAAGCTGAAAAATATAGCGGACAGTCGGCGCTGTCTCTTCATCCGCAATCAGATGGTTCTTGTCTGCCGGGTCTTTTTTGTAACCGAACGGCGCATGGACTCCCATGAATTTCCCCTGACAGGCACGGATATACTTGCCGGATTTTACCTTTTTGGATATATCCCGTGAATAAAATTCATTCAGGATGTTCTTGAACGGGGTAATATCCATCTCTCCGCTGTTCGCCGAATCCACACCGTCATTGATAGCGATATATCGCACATGGTGGTTTGGGAAAAATACTTCGATATATGCCCCACTCTCCAGATAGTTTCTGCCAAGCCTTGATAAATCTTTGGTTATGACACAATCTACATGCCCCGCTTCGATATCCGCAATCATTTGTTGAAAAGATGGCCGGTTAAAATTCGTACCGGAGTATCCGTCATCCACGTAAAATTTATAGCTGTGGATACCCATTTCCTCCGCTTTCCGTTTAAGGATTGCTTTCTGGCTTCCGATACTCATGCTCTCCCCGACGTTCCCATCGTCCATTGACAATCTCGCATAAAGTGCTGTCCATATTTCTTTATTTTCTGTATTCTGCATATTGGCCTCCTATATTTACTCAATATCCAGAGACAGAAATACGCTGACTTCATTATAGCCTTTTCCGTCTCTGGCATCAACCGTCAATTCATCTTTTCAGACAGCTTTCTTCTCCGTCTCCATATTGCCCCTTAATCTTTTCTCCACATTCCTGCGGGCAGCTTCTTCGCTCACAACCGTTAATAATCCTTCCATGCTTTCCGTACCGGAATATACATGCTCCACCACATAACGGATCGGCGTATTCTTTCTCCCCCTTTTCTTTCTCTGCATAGATTCCCTCCCTTCGTTCAATATTTTTTCAGTTTTCTCCACTCCCCTGTTATGTTTCCTTTCATCTTTTGTGCAGTTCCTATTTTTATCATGGGACTGTTATCTGTCATGCTCCGCCTTCTTATCTGGGTACAGTTTCCCGGAAACTACCGCCGCATGGCTGCGGATTTTGATTTCCCCACGCTTTTCACTTTCTACGGCGTTGCGGTATCTCCCGTCTGAAAGGAAGAAGCGGTATCTTTCCCCTTTAAAACCTACGGGGCTGTCATTATTCAGCACATCTAGAACGATCATATGTCTTGTGTCTGGCTGGAACCGCTCCCTTCCTGACAGGTCATGCCCCTGTAAGACCGGCTGTTTTAACCGTTCCTTTGCTTCATTCAGTCTCCGTAAGACAGAACTTCTTCCCTGTCCTATGAAATACGCCTTATTGTCCGCTATGAACCGGCTGCATTCCGGTTCTGGAAGTTTTTCCAGTTTATCTGCAGCATTCCTTATGATGATCCTCGTCAGGTCGTCTCTGGCTACTGACTGTTCATCCCTCATCGCCTTCACTGTGTCCTCTTTTGTCGTTGCTTCATACTTGTAAATCATTTCCAGTTCACTTCTTGTAAATCGCATAAATCCCTCCTACTTTTTTTATTATGCCTGATCAGGGGAAGCTGTTTTTTGCTTCCTACTATATAAGCCGATTGGGGACTACTGGTGGGAAAGGAAATTGGATTATTTTTAGAATTTTTTTATCTTCCGTGATGTAAAGCAATCACGCTGCGACTATTTTTAATAGGAGCCAATCTGCATATTTGGAAAATGTGCAGGAACCGAGGGCATGGGGAGCGGATTCCCCATCAAGTTTGTCAGAGTAACCCAAAACCACAAAGTGGTTTTTGAGTTACTCTGGCGAATCTTGCTCTTTCAGTTATACCGCTTTCCAATATACTGCTTTTTATGACTATGAATCCTGTTACAGGTAACTGCATTTCTGAATTACGTCAAAAATAAAACGTGGCAAATCTATTCTTTTCAGATTCACCACGTTTAATATTTCTGTCTGTTACTTAGATTTTATGATTGGGGTGTCAAAGGGGTATTTTGTGAAAAGCATTTGTACAATTTCACTAAAATAGTGACATCTAAAACACTCAAAAGGTAGTTGATTGGCACTGATTTTTGTGCAATATAGCAGTGCCTGTTTAAGAAATTGACCTTTTGACACCCTAATCATTTTATATTTTTATCATAATACTGTGCCACAAGCCGTATTGATTCTCCATCCACGTTGAATTCTTTCGCTATATCCTCCGTAGATTTTCTCTCTATATAATAATTCTGATATACGAGCGCCGCCATTTCACAGGACTGCGCGATTAAGATTCCAATCATCTTTCTCATGAGGTCAATAAATTCTTTCACATCCGGGTTATCTTCTGCCTCGGAATCCCACAATACCTTAGCAAAATCTGTTTCCTCAAGTTTTTTATTTCCCTCTTTCAGATTTTCCCGGATAAATGCCCGAATCATCTTCTGTTCCTCTCCCGACAGCCGGGTATACAACCAAATCATTTCAATGACTTCTGCAGGCAGGTCTAACGGCAACGGCGGTAATTGTATATATTTCGGTTTCACTTTATTTTGTCCTCCTGTTTTCACTTTCCAAATCACTTGATTACACTCATAGATTTAACAGCTATCTCATAACCATTGTCTTTATATTTTATTTCTAATGCATAATCTCCAATCTGTACTTTGCTTTCATCTTCCACAGGATAAAAAACATTTTTCTCCGTATTACAAATGATCAGTTCCCCTATAGGTTGATTCTCAATCGTATCCAACATAGCTTTGATACAGTCGTCACAAAACAATTTTTTCATTCTGTGGATGCTGACACACCCGTTTCCCCGTTCTATTTCTGCAGAGCCTTTACCTTCTCCCGGACTTTTGGAGATGCGGATACTTGTCTGGCTTATTTCATCATACCCAAACGTCAATTGCGTATTTCCCTGATAATCCTCTGGAGCTATTCCACGTTCAAATAAGTCTAACGAATAGGATTCTCCGGTATTCAAACTGACAAGGACTGCCTGTGCCGGATAACTCCCCTTACAGGCACGGCATACATCCGATGTGTTTGGAATATATCGGATGTATTTCTCTATATCCTTTTCATATTCGCGAAATACTAAGTTATGCCTTATGGTCTGAGCAATCTCGTCATATTCATCTTCCGTAGCAGACTCCATGTAAGATGTGACCATGTTTAGAAGTTCTTCCATAGCTTCGTCATTCCGACGGCTTATCCGAATATCATTCATTTTGATAAGAAATATCACGAAAGCAACCGTAATAATGCCTATCACAAAATAGCCATATAAGAGAGAACGCTTATCAGACTGGCTTAAATGTTTCTTAGAATCATCGTACTCGTCTCCAATCCAAAAGTCATCCCATTTCGTTCGTATCTTCTCCCACAACTCTATAATTTTCCACACCTCCACTTTTCACTCATTTACCTGTCATCTATTTTTATTTTCACTACTATTATACTATAAAATGATATCACTTAGATGTCAAGGTGAGTGCATACTATTTCTTAAAAGTAGATTACAATCTATTTACAGCAATACAAGGAGGACGGGATATGGCAACCAATAAGCGTGCATTTACCTTGCGTTTGCCAGATGAGCTATTGAACAAAATAGGAATTCTGGCTGAAAAAGAACATCGTTCCATGAACAATTATATTGAATGTATATTACAAAAACATTTGGATGAAATAGAGAAGGAACAAGGAGAATTCAAAACTCAGCAGATGGAATAAAGATAGTTTATTACATCATTAGATTATATTTAGTCATAAAATGCTATCACTTACCTGTCTAATGAATGTATATATTTCCTACATATTGGTTTATCATAAATTTATCCCTAGAATGGAGGGCAGGAATATGGCAACCAATAAGCGTGTATTTACTTTACGTCTATCAGACGAAGTCTTTGATAAAATAGGATTCTTGGCAACAAACGAACATCGTTCCATGACCAACTATATTGAATATGTGCTGATTCAGCATTTGGAACAGATAGAAAAAAATCATGGAAAGATAAAAACTGATGAAAAATAATGTAAGGGGCGGTAACACTCTATACTGTTGCCCCTTGTCTGTCTATCAGCAAAATAAGCCAGAACTGTCAACGGCGGGCAAAGCCCGTTCATCTTGACCGTTGACAGTTCTGGCTTATTTTGCAATATAACTTCCATTAACTTGCTATCATATATTCACATTTCAAGTAATTCTTATAATATCTTACAATTACTCCATGTCGTGCAAACTACATTACCCTAATTCTTTTAGTATGTCTTCAAAATTATCTTTACACTTTCGTAATGTTATCTCCCAAGAATCAACATCATTTGCTGCATATTGTTTTACATTTTGCAAACCATTCCATAGAGCTTGTTTATGTTGTGATATTTGATTAGATAACATATTTTCTCCTGCTATAGAAAGATATGAACCATTTTCCTGAAGTTTTTCAATACTATCATAAGAAAGATAATCATATAATTTACCATTTTGAAATAATCTATTTGCTGTAATAAATATCGCAGAAGAAAAGTTAAAATAGCCGTTAAATTGACTAATTCGATCACTATTTATATAATTCTTTAAGTCATTAATCATGATAAGCCATTTTTCTATTTTTGACAAGTCACATCGAATTTCAAAGGCAAGATTATTTTTGTCATGAATACTTCGTTTTCTTTCTTTTACATAATCTACTCCAATTGTTACACAAATACCTGCAATAATTCCAACAAAAACAGATATTCCATAAATAATTCCCTCTTGCATACCAAATAGCTCCTTAAACATTTACTTTTTTGTAAATCACAGAAAAGATACTCTAAAACAATAAATTATCGTTTGTTTTTTCTAAACTAAGATCAAAAAATTTTCATCTTCAATAAATTTACCCGGTGCAAACACTCAAACACCACAAGGGTGTTTGCCTCCTGCTACGCAGGAGTGGGGTATTTTCCTCCAAACCTCGCTGTGCTTGATATAAGTTTGTACGATGCAAGAATCGGGGAATTAGACCCTCCTGTGATTAAATCATAGTTCTTTTTTTAACTATCTAATTTACTTTTTATTTCGAGATTATTATAATTTCTATAAATTTGTTACCCTCTTTAAGCTACAAATTAAATTCCCTATAAAAATTTTTTGAAACATTTATCGTTTTCTTTGTTGAAAGAATCTCATTTAAATATTTTATTGGGATAGCTATTCCATACCCCATATCATCATAATCTCCAATTTCACCTTCATAATTAGGTAGCTGGCATGAAATTCCTACCACGGCTCCTTCTTCATTAATAATAGGACCGCCACTGTTTCCACCACGAATTTTTGCTGTTATTAACATTAATTCTGTTTTTGCAAAATAATTGGTTCCAAATGCTGATATACTCCCTTTTGTTGGAGTTAATCGAACTTCTGCTTTGCTTGAAATAGTTGCCTTCTCAGCTGTCAAAAAATCTGTAAATACAGGAATTTTCGGATATCCTAACGTTAATATATCCTGCAAAACTTCTCCATCGGCAGTATGTACATTGATTTTTTCTTTTTTACCAACATTAATAAATGCAATATCTATATATGGATTTTCTGAAACATATATTTTGCTTTGAGACAATTCATCTACAGAGTATCCCTTTATTGCAAGCGTTTGAGGATCTTCAATACAATGTTTTGCAGTAACTATTCCTCCACATAATTTAAATCCTGTTCCTAGTGAATAATCACCGTTCTCTTTTTCCCAAACAAGCGGAATTACTATATCTTTATACAAATTGTATATATATCTAAATCCATATACTAATGAATTAAAATATACTTGTATTTGTTCTCTATTAGAATTCCATTGTTCCCTATCATGTATAAAAAATCCATAGCTATTATTAAATCCTAAGTTTCCATCAGTCCGTATCACTGACATTTTATTCTTGTCACATAATTTTTGGCATATTTTATTTATAATAGCCGGTTGGTAAATATAGTTTACTCCTCCTTTTACCGAAATACCAGTATCTTCACAAAATTTTAAGACTGACCTATCTTTTATACCGTAAGATATATCAAAATACTCAATTATATCCATAATTAATGAAGGATACTTCAAATCATAATCATAAAACTCATCCATTATATTTTTCTCCTTTCATAAAACTTCCCAGTTTATGAAATCAAAATTATGATATCTGTAGCAAATAACAATTCATTTTTAAGTAAAATCAACTTAAAATTCATTTATCTCCATATGGTACTTTTTCTTCAGCAATCATCCTCATTGATGAATCATACTC
>ERZ778517.2260-NODE-2260-length-11559-cov-5.059805_pt1 | contig 11559 bp, 9 predicted proteins | sample MGYA00510341_ERZ778517 | MGnify/ENA primary metagenome ERZ778517 (study PRJEB29527, sample SAMN07138964) | mouse gut metagenome | material: feces | host: mouse | place: China:Nanjing | collected 2016-01-25 ... | reverse complement strand
ACATGGGTTTCGTTCTTGCTGACTCAACAAAGCTCGACCGTAATTTCAGCATTGTCAACATTGCCCGTGGCAGCGAGGACGAAACGTGGACTCCCGTATGGGGCGAGAACGCAACCATCCGCAACCACTACAACAGCCTGACAGTCGACCTCGCACAGCCACGCCACGGCATAAAGATGAATATCGAGTTCCGTGTTTTTGACGACGGCATGGCATTCCGCTACGTCTTCCCCAAACAAACCCGCGAATACCTTGTCATTGATGCCGAGAAGAGCCAGTTTGCCATGGGCAGCGACGACACCGCATGGTGGCAGCCCGGCGACTACGACACCCAGGAACGCGAATATATAAAATCAAAAATCAGCGAAATACCGGCACATGCCAACGACGATTTCATGTCCAATGCCTCGACGACCATCCTTCCCTCGTCGGTGCAGACTGCACTGATGCTCAAAACACCCTCGGGCAAATATCTCAACATACACGAGGCCGCGCTGATTGATTTCCCGGCCATGCACTTGAGCTTCGACGCCCCCACGCTGACCTTTACCTCGGCCCTGACCCCGGGTATCGACGGTCACATGGCGACAATCAAGACTCCTTTCAGCACACCCTGGCGCGTGGTAATGGCCGGCGACAAATCGACCGACATACTTGCCACAAACATCATCTATAACCTCAACGACCCCTGCGCTATCGAGGATACATCGTGGATTCACCCGACAAAATTTATGGGCATCTGGTGGAAGATGATTACCGGCGGAGCATCGTGGGCGTACACCGATGCCGAAAACTTCGACCTTGCCACATTCGATTACAGCAAAGCGAAACCCAATGGCCGCCACCTTGCCAACAACGAGGAAGTACGCCGCTACATCGACTTTGCCGCCGACAACGGCATGGACCAACTGCTTGTCGAAGGCTGGAATATCGGCTGGGAAGACTGGTTTGGCAAAGAGAAAGACTACGTGTTCGACTTCACAACCCCCTACCCCGACTTTGATATCAAGGCCCTCAACGACTACGCCCACAGCAAAGGCATCAAACTTATGATGCACCACGAAACCTCGGGCGCAATCGGCAACTACGAGCGTCACATGGACGCCGCCTACGAGCTGATGAACCAGTATGGCTACGATGCAGTCAAGAGCGGCTATGTAGGCAACATACTTCCCAAAGGCAGCTACCACTACGACCAACGCGCCGTGCGCCACTACCTCGACGCCGTAAAACGCGCCGCCGACCACCACATCATGGTCGATGCCCACGAGGCCGTGCGCCCCACCGGCTGGGCACGCACCTACCCCAACCTGATGGCCAACGAGGCCGCACTCGGCCAGGAATACCAGACCATGTCGGTACGCCACTGCACAATACTGCCCTTCACGCGCCTCCTCGGCGGCCCGATGGACTTCACCCCCGGCATCTTCGAGATGGACCTGAGCAAGACCGCACCCGGCAACACCACGAAGAAGCAGGCCACCATCGCCAACCAGCTCGGCCTCTACCTGACCATGTACTCACCCCTCCAGATGGCTGCCGATACCCCGGAGAACTACTTCAAGCGCATGGATGCCTTCCAGTTTATCAAAGACGTGCCCCTCGACTGGAGCAAGAGTAAATATATCGATGCCGAACCGGGCGAATTTATAATAGTGGCACGCAAGGACAAGAACAGCGAGAACTGGTATGCCGGCGGCGTAAATGCCGATGTGGCACGCCCGGTCGACCTCGACCTCGACTTCCTCGAGCCCGGGGTTAAATACGAGGCCGTCATATATGCCGACGGCAAGAAGGCCGACGCCATCGACAATCCCCACGACTACAAAATCACACGCCGCAAAGTTACCGCCAAAGACATCATCAAGCTCCGCATGGCACGCGGCGGCGGCTTCGCAATACAGTTCGTAAAACTATAAAACCTCGGCGGGGTGAAAGCGAGGCCTCGCCTTCACCCCGCGATTATTATGACTGGCACAAATCGCAAAAAAAGTACCATCTATGAACAAAGAAATCCTCGAATTTACAACATATTGTATCAGCAAACTCGCCCGATTACTCAGTCTGTCACAAGGCGAGGTGTATCGTAGGCTGTTGAAATCCGGTATTCTTTATGGTTACATTGTGCCATCATATGATGTATTACACACCTTCAGTTCTCGATATCTAATGGACGACCTTACATCTTACATGAAAGAGAAAGGAGTCTTATAGCTATGAAACTTTATCATTCCTCCAACGTAGCGGTTCTCAGCCCCGATACGGTTCATTCTCGCGACAACCTTGATTTTGGCAAGGGATTTTATCTAACTTCCCTACAAAATCAGGCCATAAGCTACGCACAACGGTTTCAACGCCGCAACCAACAGGCATGGGTAAATATCTATGAGTTTGATTTCAATCCGGCAGAATGGAAAGTGTTGGTCTTTGATTCATACAACAGTGCGTGGCTCGACTTTATCTCCAAATGTCGTATAGGAGAAGACAACACTGACTACGACATCATAATCGGAGGCATTGCAAATGACAAGGTTATCAGAACTCTCGATAGATATTTTGAAGGAGAATTAACTGCGGAACAAGCACTCGGAATATTGAAATACGAAAAGCCGAATATTCAATATTGCATTCGTAACCAGGCGATATTGGATACCTGTCTTAAGCATATCGAAAGCAAACAATTATGACCGAAGAGAGTAAGACTGTACTGAGAGGAGACAAGTGTGCCAAAATAATTCAGAGTATCAGCGAATTATATAATCTTAGTCTTGAAGATGCAACTGACATTTTTTATAATTCCGAGACCGCACTGCTAATCGAAGAGGGAATAGCCGACCTACATTGTCGAAGTGAAAGATACCTCGCCCAGTGTATTTGGGATGAATACAACGAAACTCATCCTAAAAATTCTTGATTTTTGTCAATGTAACAACGGTATGACGTATTATTAAACAGTTTTTTTGTGTACCTTTGTGCGATGAAAAAAACTAAATATAATATAGCCGTTGCAGGCACGGGTTACGTAGGCTTGTCGATTGCGACCCTGCTGTCGCAGCACAACCACGTGACCGCAGTCGATATCGTACCCGAAAAAGTAGACTGCATCAATCGCCGTATCTCGCCAATTCAAGACGAGTATATCGAAAAATACCTTGCCGAAAAAGACCTCGACCTCACCGCCACCACCGACGGTGCTACAGCATACCGCGATGCCGATTTCGTAGTCATCGCCGCCCCGACCAACTACGACCCCATACGCAACTATTTCGATACCAGCCACGTAGAAGAGGTCATCGACCTTGTGCTCGAGGTCAATCCAGATGCCGTGATGGTCATAAAGTCGACCATTCCGGTCGGGTATTGCAAGTCGCTCTACGCCCGCTACTCTGCGCTGTTCAAACAACGCAAATGGGATGCCTCGCGCAAATTCCGGCTGCTCTTTTCGCCCGAGTTCCTACGTGAGAGCCGCGCCCTCTACGACAATCTCTATCCCTCGCGCATCATCGTAGGCTATCCAAAGGCTTCGAGCGACGGAAATGCCGAAGATGCCGCCGTGATGGCCGTCGCCGGCAACCACATGCGCGAAGCCGCCGAGACATTCGCCTCGCTCCTGCAGCACGGCGCAATCGAAAGCGACATACCCACCCTCTTCATGGGTCTCACCGAGGCCGAGGCCGTGAAATTATTTGCCAACACATATCTCGCCCTGCGTGTCAGCTTCTTTAACGAGCTCGACACCTACGCCGAGCTCAAGGGCCTGAACACCCAGGCAATAATCACCGGCGTGGGTCTCGACCCACGCATCGGCACACACTACAACAATCCCTCCTTCGGCTACGGCGGCTACTGCCTGCCAAAGGATACCAAGCAACTGCTTGCCAACTATGCCGACGTGCCCCAGAACATGATGAGTGCCATTGTCGAGAGCAACCGCACACGCAAAGACTTCATTGCTGACCAAGTGCTCCGCAAGGCCGGCTACTACACCGGGTCGAGCGAATGGGATGCCGGGCGCGAAAAAGAAACCGTCATCGGCGTCTACCGCCTTACCATGAAGTCGAACTCCGACAACTTCCGTCACTCGTCAATCCAGGGCGTTATGAAACGCATCAAGGCCAAAGGAGCCACCGTCATCATCTACGAGCCCACTCTCGACGACGGTGCCACATTCTTCGGCAGCCTCGTCGTAAACGACCTCGACAAATTCAAAGCCATGTCGCACGCCATCATCGCCAACCGCTACGACGACAACCTCGACGACGTGACAGAAAAATTATACACCCGCGACCTTTTCCGGCGCGACTAAGCCTGCCCTCTCATAACCAATCTGCCATATAATCCCGACGAACATAACGCAAACGCAACAAACCTTGCCAAGATTTCGAAAGTTTATCAACACGATTGTCCCCTATATGGGAAAAAATGACTAAATTTGCGAAATAATTCAATTAAAACCTAATGGGCAAAACGATACTTATCACTGGCGGAGCCGGATTTATTGGCTCTAACCTCTGCGAATATTTTCTACAATCCGGTTACCAGGTAAGATGCCTCGACAACTTTTCGACCGGACACCCCGAAAACATACTCCACCTCGTACCCAACCCCGACTTCGAGTTAGTCGTGGGCGACATACGCAACTTCGATGACTGCGTAAAAGCCGTTTCGGGAGTTGACTACGTGCTTCACGAAGCCGCCTTAGGCTCCGTGCCCCGGTCAATCAAAGACCCGATAACCACCAACGCCGTGAATATCGGCGGCTTTCTCAATATGCTCGTAGCAGCGCGTGATGCCGGAGTCAGGCGGTTTATATATGCAGCCAGTTCGTCGACATACGGTGATTCGAAATCACTGCCAAAAGTCGAAGATGTAATAGGTCGCCCATTATCCCCGTATGCCGTTACAAAATATGTCGACGAGCTATATGCCGACGTCTTTGCCCGTACATACGGCATGGAGTGTATCGGATTGCGATATTTCAATGTATTTGGCCGCCGACAAGACCCAAACGGGGCATACGCCGCCGTCATACCACTGTTTGTCAAAAAATTTATAGCCCACGAAAGCCCGGTTATCAACGGCAGCGGAGATTATTCACGAGATTTCACATACGTCGAAAATGTAATCGAGATGAACCGTCTGGCGCTTGAGAGCACAAATACCGACGCAGTCAACCAGGTATACAACACGGCATGTGGCGAGCGCACCGACCTCAATACGCTTGCCTCGTCGCTCCGCAGCCTATTGAGCAAATACGACCCTGAAATCGCCAGCATCGAAATTCTTCACGGCCCCGAACGCCTTGGCGACATCCCCCACTCCCTTGCATCTATCGACAAGGCCCACTCCCTCCTGGGTTACAAACCTCTCTACATGTTCGAACAGGGCCTTGAAAAGGCTGTAGACTGGTATTGGGAAAACTTAAAGTAAATATCTTGCAGTCCAAAATTCAAACAACGGCACAATGTTAAAAGACCTTAAAGATATAAAAATCGGTGTTATCGGCCTCGGGTATGTAGGCCTGCCCCTTGCCCGACTCTTCGCCACTCGCTACCCGGTAGTCGGTTTAGACCTAAAGGCTGCCCGTATTTCCGAGCTAACGCAAGGTATCGACTCGACTCTCGAAGTCGACAGCGACAAACTTAACAATGTATTAGTATCGTCAGCCCCCCAAAAAGGCACCACAGGACTCTTCTGCACCACCGACGCCTCTTATCTATCTGACTGTAACTTTTTTATCGTAACAGTACCCACCCCCGTCGACAAGCATAACAGCCCCGACCTCCGCCCCCTCTACGGAGCCAGCGCGACTGTCGGCAAGCATATCAAGCCCGGCGATATCGTGGTTTACGAATCGACCGTCTATCCCGGTGTTACAGAAGACGAGTGCATACCTGTAATCGAACGTGAATCCGGATTAAAGCTCAATCGCGATTTCTTCGCCGGGTATTCTCCCGAACGCATCAATCCCGGCGACAAAAAACACACCGTAGAGACCATTCGTAAAATCACTTCAGGCTCGACACCCGAAGCTGCCGAGCTTATCGATGCCGTGTATCGCTCGGTAATCGAAGCCGGCACATTCAAGGCGTCGAGCATCAAAGTCGCAGAGACGGCCAAGGTAATCGAAAACTCTCAGCGCGATATCAATATAGCCTTTATCAACGAATTAGCTAAAATTTGCTCATTGGTGGGCATCGACACCGGCGACGTTCTCGAAGCCGCCTCGACCAAATGGAACTTCTTGCCGTTCAAGCCGGGGCTCGTAGGTGGTCACTGCATAGGCGTAGACCCTTACTATTTGGCACAGTTGGCCCAGGACAAAGGCTATCATCCCGAGGTTATCCTCGCCGGTCGCCGCATCAACGACGGCATGGGCGAATATGTAGCTCACCAGATTATCAAATTGATGATTCGCAAGGACATACCCATCAACAAGTCAAAAGCCCTCGTCCTCGGTTTTACTTTTAAGGAAAACTGCCCCGATGTGCGAAACACAAAAGTATGCCAGGTAGTGAGCACGCTCTCTGATTTTGGCATCGACGTCACCGTCTACGACCCATGGGCCAAGCCCGACGAATGTATGAGGGAATACGGCATCGAAGTACATGACAAACTCCCCTCGGGCCGCTACGACGCCATCGTCCTCAGCGTTGCCCACGATGCCTTCCGCCAACTCGATATCAACAGCTTGCGTAACGAGGTCTCCGTTGTCTACGACATCAAAGGATTTTTGGCCGAAGGCGTTGCCGACAAGCGTCTCTGAAAAACAAATATGAAAATCGCAATTGTCAACTACAGATATTTCATCGAGGGAGGGCCCGAACGCTACCTCTTCAATATCACCGAGATATTGAAGGCTCATGGGCACGAAGTGGTGCCTTTCAGCATCAAGAACTCGCGCAACCAGCCCACCCCGTACGAGAAATACTTTCTTGAATCAGTTGACGACGAAGTACGCTACGACAAATCGACCAAATCACCGGCCAAGATTATCAAGTCGTTTAGCCGCATGTTCTACTCGCTCGAGGCCAAACGCAAATTTCGCCGCTTCCTCGAAGACACCCGTCCCGATATCATATATATAATCCACTGGCACAACAAGATATCGCCAAGCATACTCGATGTTGCACGCAACATGGGCATAAAGGTCGTACACCGTCTGAGCGACTTTCAATATGTATGTCCCAATGCATTGTGCTACACCCGTGGCCACATTTGCGAACAATGTATTAAGGGTAACTCCCTGGCATGTATAAAACAACGCTGCGTCCTCGACTCGGCATTACTATCGGCAATCAAGCTGACGGCAATGAAATTTCACAACCTCATCGGGGTCAGGAATAAGATTGCAGCTTTCGTGGTCCCCTCGGCTTTTACCATCTCCCTTGTCACAAAAGGAGGTATGCCGAAGGATAAGATGAACCTAATACCGACCTTTTTCAACCTAAAAGAAAAAGACCCGGAGGTTGAATACGGCGACTTCTTCCTTTTTACAGGCAGGCTGACACCGCAGAAAGGCCTCGAGACATTGATAAAGGCTTTTGCCGGTACAAACTACAAACTCAAAATCGTAGGTTCGGCGCCCGACGACAGCTACATACCCAAACTGCAAGATTTGCTTGGCAGCGCTAAAAATAACGTCGAGTTTTTAGGTCACAATAATTTTGAAGAAATAAAACCGCTGCTGCGCCGATGCCGTGCCACAATCATGCCTGCCGAGGGTTACGATAACTTCCCCAATGTCATCCTCGAGAGCTTCGGCTACAAGAAAGCCGTTATAGCCAGCGACTGTGGGTCGCTGCCCGAGGCCGTTGTCGACGGCGTGACAGGCCTGACGTTCAAAACCGCCGACCCGGCCGACCTTCGCGCCAAAGTGGCCATGCTGGCCGACGACGAGACCCTGGCCCGGAAGCTGGGAGAAAACGCCTGGCAGCGCGTCAACACCGACTACTCGCCCGAGACACACTATAGCAAGCTGATGCAACTCTTCAAGAGCCTGCTAAACTGATTTTGCCATTCGAGCAAAAATCACTATTTTTGCCTTATGATGAATGACGTAATAAAACTGCTGCCCGACTCGGTGGCAAACCAGATAGCCGCCGGCGAGGTAATACAGCGCCCAGCCTCGGTGATAAAGGAGCTTGTCGAAAATGCCGTCGACGCAGGCGCCACCGAAATTACCATAATACTGAAAGACGCCGGCCGCACACTCATACAGGTGGTCGACAACGGTTGCGGCATGTCGCCGACCGACGCGCGCATGGCCTTCGAGCGCCATGCCACGAGCAAGATTTCGTCGGCCGCCGACCTTTATTCCCTCCACACCATGGGCTTCCGTGGCGAGGCACTGCCGTCAATCGCCGCCGTGGCGCAAATCGACCTCCGGACAATGCGGAAGGACGAGACCATCGGCACGCGCCTGCTCATCTCCGAGTCGAAATTCGAAAGCCAGGAGCCGGCATCGTGTGTGCCCGGTACCAACATGATGGTAAAAAACATATTTTTCCACATGCCGGCCAGGCGCAAGTTCCTCAAAAAAGACAGCGTTGAGCTAAACCATATCCTTCGCGAGTTCGAACGCCTCGCCCTGGTAAACACCGGCATAGATTTCACGCTAATCCACAACGACGTTACCCTGCACCAGTTTCTCCACGGCAGCCTCAAGCAGCGCGTAGCCGACCTCTTCGGCAAGAACATGGAGAGTTCGCTGGCCCACATATCGACCGAGACCTCGCTGGTGCGCATCGAGGGCTTCATCGGCCTGCCACGCTCGGCCAAGAAACGCGGCTATCAGCAATTCCTGTTCGTCAACGGGCGTTTCATGCGCCACCTCTTTTTCCACAAGGCCGTGCTGTCGTGCTACGAGCAGCTGATTGCCCCCGACTCGCAACCGTCATATTTCATCAACTTCACCGTCGACCCCTCGACAATCGATGTAAACATACACCCTCAGAAATACGAAATCAAGTTCGAGCACGAACAGGCAATATGGCAAATCCTTGTCGCAGCCATCCGCGAGACCCTCGGCAAGACGCAGGCCGCCGGCGCCCTCGACTTCGACAGCGACAGCCCCGACATACCGCTCTTCAATCCCGACAGCGATATCGACACCCCGTCGACAAACTTCGACGACGGCTACAACCCCTTTAACACAGAGTCGAAACCGGCATCGACACCCGGATATGGCTCACGCCGCTTCGATGCCGACCACGGCGACCGCGTGCCCGACGACTGGGAGAAACTCTACGAGAGTTTCAACCGCCGCCGCGACGACGCCTTTGCCACTGTCGAGGTGCCCGAGGAAACAGACGACAGCATCTTCGCCCCCGACGAAATAGAGAAGGAAGCCGCCACATGCTTCCAACTACAGGGCCGCTACATAGTGGCCGCGTCGCCAAACGGCATCATGCTCATAGCGCAGCACAGGGCGCACGTCCGCATACTATTCGAGAGATATATGGCCCAGCTTGCCCAGGGCGACATACCTTCGCAGCAAGTGCTCTTCGCCGAAGACTTCGAACTATCGCCGGCACAGAATGCCACACTCCTGGCCAACATGCAGCACTTCACCGACCTCGGCTTCGCACTGAGCGACAACGGCAAGCTGCGTTGGAGCGTGACGGCCATCCCGGCCCCGCTGTCGGGTGTAAGCCCTGTCGAGGCTATCCTGACAGTACTCGACCGCCTCGCCCAGGAAGGCGACTCCGACCCGGCGGCATTCAAGGCACCGCTGGCACTCGCAATGGCGCGTGCCGGGGCCGTGAAGTCGCACCAGCCGCTGTCGCAGGTCGACATGGATGCCATCATTGCCGACCTGTTCCGCTGTAGCGAACCCGACTATACCCCCGACGGGCTACCCGTGCTGTCGCTCATATCAAACGACGAGATTTCTACACGCTTCGAAATCTGACACCATGCGCCCGATATTGCTGCTGATGCTCCTGCTCATGGCCTTGCCGTCGACTGCAATCGACAGCGACAAGGTCGATGCCGCATTGCGCGACCTCGACCAGTCCTTGTCAAAACGGCAACTGTACTGTTCTAAGCGGCAGCACTATATCGACAGCCTCACCGCGCTCTACAATGCCGACCGCGACCGTCAGGAACTGCTCATGCAAATCGGCCGTGCCTACACCGGCTTCGACAACGACTCGGCCCTGACTTATTTCCGACGAGGCACACAGCTACCATCACCGCAAAATCTGCCTTACAAATGGGAGCTGGCATCACTGCTGCCATTAGGAGGCTTCTTCGAAACGGCAGTATCGACCTTCGATTCAATTGATGTCAGCACCATACCCGACTCGTTATTAGCATCATACTACGACGCAGGGCGGCAGATGCACAGCTACATAGCGGCCTTCTTCAGGTCGTACCCCGACGTGTCGCGCCCTCACGAACAGGCGGCCCTCGACATGCAGGCCCGACTTTTGCTCACATTGCCCAAGGACAGCCCCGAATACCGCTTCAACGAAGCCGAGTACCACTTTCTGAATGGCCGCACAGAACTTGCGCGCGTCCTCTTGGGCGAAGTACTCGAAAGCTCACACCCCCACGACAAATTGCGGGCACGCGCCGCGCACCACCTATCGTCAATAGCGAAAAACGACTCCGACACCGAGGCATACACCTACTACCTGGCAGTGTCGGCAAATGCCGACGTAATGTCGGCTACGCGCGAGGTAGCCTCGCTACAGGAACTCGGCACCACCGTCTACGCCGCAGACGACATAGCGAGGGCCCACACATACCTGTCGTCGGCACTCGAAAATGCCGTAGAGTGCGGCGCGCCGCTGCGCATGATAGAGACCTCGCGTTCGCTGCCAATCATCGAAAGGGCACACAGCGCCAACCTCGCCGCAAACCGCCGAACCATCTATTATATTATAGGTGCAATGTCGGTGCTGATGCTTGTGCTTATAACGGTGCTGCTCGTCCTTCGCCACGAGATGCACCGCATGGCCGCGCTGCAAGAGAACCTGCGCACCGCAAACACCGCCAAGGAAGTATATATCAGCCAGTTCTTGCAGCTTTGCTCGATATATATGGACAAGCTCAACCAGTTCTGCAAAATCGCCACGCGCAAGCTGGCCGCCGGACAGGCCGACGAACTATACCGCATGACCCGTTCCGGCAAATTTGTCGAGGAGCAGAGCCGCGACTTCTACGAGGTTTTCGACAACGCCTTCCTGCACATCTACCCCGGCTTCGTGAGCCAGGTCAACGCCCTGCTGCGCCCCGACGCGCAGATTACCCTTGCCGCCGGCGAGATGCTCAACACCGACCTGCGCATCCTCGCCTTCATGCGCCTCGGCATCGAAGAAAGCGCGCGCATAGCCCAAATCCTCAATTACTCGCTCAACACCATCTACTCATACCGTAACCGCCTCAAGGCCCGCTCCATAAACCGCGACACCTTCGAGGCCGACATTATGAAAATCGACTCCATCGGCTAATACAATCGCTAATAGTCACAATTATTTGTCCAAATTAGCCTTATTACCATAGCACATGACAATTTTGCTCATTCAGCCCAATGTGCGCATACATAGGCAT
>ERZ778517.2241-NODE-2241-length-11645-cov-4.080155_pt1 | contig 11645 bp, 9 predicted proteins | sample MGYA00510341_ERZ778517 | MGnify/ENA primary metagenome ERZ778517 (study PRJEB29527, sample SAMN07138964) | mouse gut metagenome | material: feces | host: mouse | place: China:Nanjing | collected 2016-01-25 ... | reverse complement strand
CAGGGTAGTTTGTTGTAATTCGAATTTTTTAATTAAATAAAAATAAGGCTTTTGACTAGTATCTCACATGGATATTATAAATAACTATATAAAATACCATAGAATAAGTAATTATAAAATGTTTTGTGGAGGATTTAACAGCTACCTCTACGAGTAACTTATTAGGAATAAATAGTAATACTATTAATGTCTATTATAATCTTTTAAGGGAAGAAATTTTTCTTTATTCGATAGAAGAGCAAAGAAAAGAATTGGGGGAATTTGAACTTGACGAAAGTTATTTCGGCGCCAAAAGAGTGAGAGGCAAGCGAGGGTGCGGAGCTGCCGGCAAGACGTCTGTTTTTGGAGTCCCAAAGCGTGAGGGAAAAGTTTTTGTCAGCATAGTTCCAAGATGTTAAAGAGAAGAGTTATTGCCTATAATACAAGGAAAAATCCTTGAAGACTCAACTATCCATGCAGACGTTGGAAAGCATATGACGGTCTTATTTTGAATGGTTATACCCATTATAGGGTATTACCATGAAAACGAATTTGCGCGGGGGAAATCACATGTAAACGTCATAGAAAGCTTTTGGAGCTTTGCTAAAAGACGATTTCTAACAGATGAAACGTTTATCTTGCACTTAAAAGAATGTGAGTGTAGGTTTATTTTAGAAATGAAAACGTTGAATAATTTCTTATTAAAATCTTTTTTCAAAAATAGAGATACTAGTCTAGACCTAAAAAAATATTTCACTGTCTTTAGATGTGACAGCTGTAAACTGCAATATGAACGTTGCGTTATAGAAAGCTGAATTTGTTTGAAGCGTGAAATATGTTTATAAAATATAACTTGTTGAAATAAAAATAAATAATGTTGAATAAGCGATACAAAAAAAGAAAAATTTTAAATTTTTTTCTTTTTTCTGTAAAAAACATTTGACAAGGCTTATAAATTTGCATAAAAGATACTTCACGGCATACGTCCTCATCGTCTAGCCGGCCCAGGACAGCGGCCTTTCACGCCGTCAACAGGGGTTCAAATCCCCTTGAGGACGCCAACAATTTTCAAGGACTTAGAGAAATCTCTAAGTCCTTTTTTTGTCGTTTCAGCACAAAAAAAACACTAAGCTGGTGGAATAAAAAATAGTTAGATACAAGCCTGCCCTCCTTTGGTATACATTTAATTCCCTCACCATTTTTTATTGGTAACAGCTTCATATAATAAAAAGTCTGAACAACAAATCGTAAAAAAATTGTTATCAGATATAACGATACACTCCCGTTTTAAATACGCATTGAATAATAAAATCGTTAAAAGAGAATGTTGGTAGTATCAATAGTTGCCGCTTCAGTAAATCAGCCTATCCGTATTTCATGGGAAAAATAGAACAAGCCCTCGCAAAACATATACTATTTCAACAAATCATAGCTCTGCATATGATAATTATCGCTCAAATTCAGAATAAAATCACCAACAGCCTGTCATACCAATTAAAACAATAGATTGCACCCTTGAACATCCCTAAGACGTCCCTAATTCTCACCTATCCATCGGCGTTTCTCCCTGCCTGAAAACAGCCTGTTGAGCAGATCCAGGGCAGAGCTCGGCATATGGCTATAACTTCCGCATATCCCCCTATAAAAAAATACTATTTGTATTGAAATTTCACATTGTGATATTTTTCTTAAAAGAAATACCAAAGGAGGTTGAACATGCCACCACTAATAAACAATGAATTGTGTATTGTTTGTAAAAAATGTGCAGACATTTGTCCGCTTGACGTCATTAAATACCAAGATGGCGCCGTTGTTGTGCTCTATCCGGACGAATGCTGGCATTGCCGCGCATGTGTCATGGATTGCCCAAAACAAGCAATCAGCATGCGTTATCCGCTTTCCCATATGCTTCTGCACTATGATGCTCCCAAAACCATAAAAAGGTGCGACCATGAACATTAACATCGACGAACAAATTGTAAAAACCGATTTCCTTATCATTGGCGGCGGCATAAGCGGTCTTCAAGCCGGCATAACAGCCGCGGAACTTGGCTTGGATACCCTCATTCTGGAAAAAGCGGATACGCGGCGATCCGGCAACGGCTGTGGCGGCAATGACCACTTTTTATGTTACCTTCCCGAATACCATGGTGATAATTTTGAAGAAATTATGGCAGAGGTCAAAGAAACGCTGGTCGGCGGCAATCAAGACAACAATCTTTTCAGGCTCATGCTGGAACGTTCAGCCGATCTTATCCACAAATGGGAATCTTACGGAATCAACATGCGTCCAACCGGCACATGGAATTTTGAAGGTCATGCCATGCCGGGACGCCGTCGTTATCATCTGAAATATGACGGTTCCAACCAAAAAGCCTGTCTCACGAAAGCAGCCCAAAAAGCCGGTGCCAAAATCATGAACAAAATAGTGGTCAACGAAGTGCTGGTCAATGAAGCAGGTCACTTTGCAGGGGCTATCGGCATAGATATCCGCGAAAACGAACCAAGAATTATAATTTTCCAAGCCAAGACAGGATTGATTTGCGTGGGCGAGGCAATGCGCATGTACCCCGGCAACAATCCGGCATATCTGTTCAACACATCCCATTGCCCCGCCAATGCCGGAAGCGGTGCAGCCATGGCTCTTCGAGCCGGGGCGCGGCTGGTGAATTTGGATCTGCCAAGCCGGCATGCCGGACCCAAATATTTCACCCGTTCCGGCAAAGGAACTTGGATTGGCGCCCTTACGGATCTCAACGGCAAAATTGTCGGGCCATTTGTCAAGGACATTCATGTAAGCCGCGAACTTCCGGACCCGACAAGCGATGTCTGGAAGGACTGTTTCATAAAAATGATGGATTCAGGCAAAGGACCGGTATTCATGAACTGCACGGGTATCAGCGAAGATGATCTGGCACATATGCGTAACGCGCTGGTTTCAGAAGGATGCACCTCCATTAATGAATACCTCGACCAATACGGCATTGATTTGCGTAAAAGCATGATTGAATTCGGTCAATATGAGCACATGTTTTATATGAATGGCATAGATGTGGACGAAAACTCCATGACAACCATTCCCGGTTTATACGCTTCCGGCATGTCCGTGGGCAATGTGCGCGGCGACATTACGTCAGCCGCCGTATTCGGCGATTATGCCGCTGGAGCAGCTGCGAAACATGTGAAAAATGTACCGGAATACGATGTTCTGAACCTACAAAGCAAAATTCAGGAAAAAGCTGCCCTGTACAGCCAGATCATGCGAAATGAAGCAGGGGCACATTGGAAAGAAGCCAACTCCACCTTGCAAAAAATCATGGATGAATACGTAGGTACAAGAATACGTTCGGCAACCCTGCTCACAGCAGGCAGAAAATATATCAATGACCTGCGCGGCTATGCGAAAAAAATGCTCAAAGCGGAAAATTCCCACGAGCTGATGCGTTGTCTGGAGGTGCTGGATTTACTGGATTTAGCGGAAGCCTGTGCCATTTCAGCTCTGGACAGACAGGAAAGCCGGGGCGCCTATCATAAACGAAGCGATTTCCCGTTCACAACCCCTTTGCTCAACAATAAATTCCAGACAGTCACCCTTACCCCAGAGGGATTGCAAACAAAATTCCGCGAAAGAATACGCTGACCATGCTTTCGGCGGTTGCACCGGCCGTCGAAAGCCTCAACGTGACACTGCAAAAATTCACCCAAAAGTCTATTTAAATCCGGAGTAAGATCATGAGTGCAGAACTCCTCTTTTTAATATCCCTTGTGCTGGCTTTGGTCCTCGGTTTCCTATTCAAAGTCAATATCGGCTACTTCGCTTTGACCTTCGCTTTTGCCAACGGCATGTTCATCTATGACCTGCCGATAAAAAAAATTGCCGGGCTATGGCCGATTTACCTCTTTTTGATGCTGTTCATTGTCACGGCGTTTTACGGTTTCGCCATATCCAACGGCACCCTCGTAAAACTGGCGGAAAAAATTATTTACAGCAGCCGCAACAGGCCGACGCAGTTACCCATTGTGCTTTTTTTTATCTGCATGATGTTTGCGGGAACCGGTGCCGGTGCACCTGCCACATTCGCATTTCTTTCCCCTTTGGTAATGACCATTTGCATAAAATCACAAATTTCAAGGGTGCTTGCCACGGTGCTTATCTGCTGCGGCGCAACCATCGGCTCACAATTTCCGTTCAGCGTCGGCGGCATAATCATTCAGCAGGTAGCTGAAAATACCGGTTTCCGCAATGAAGGCATGGCAATGTGCATGAATGTGCTTATGAACTGTCTGATAACCATGTCCATATTTTTTATCATCACCTATTTTGTCACAGGCGGCCACAAAACGAAAAAAGTGGAAATCGACAAACCGGAACCTTTTACCGAAATTCAAAAAAAGACCTTATGGATAGTCGGTCTGGTTTTTCTCTGCACCGTCATTCCTGCCATGCTCAAGGTTTTCATGCCGGATTCGGCGGTAATTAAAAAAATCGCTTCCTTTTGCGACATCACCGTTACTTGCACTGTCGGTATCATACTATGTAGCATTTTTAAAGCAGCCAAAGAAAAAGACGCCATTGACAAGGTGCCGTTTTCCATTATAATCATGATTTGCGCCATGGGCACACTGATTGGTACCGCAGTTTCGGGCGGTCTTGTCAACAGCCTCTCCTCTTGGGTACAAACAAATATAACCAGCTCCGCAGCTCCTTATTTCCTGCTGGCGGCTGCCTGTACCATGAGCTTCTTCGTAGCCACGCTGGGCGTGGTCATTCCCACGCTTGCCCTGCTGATTGTGCCCCTTGCCGCCAGTACCGGCATTGAACCCATTATTCTGTTCTCGCTGATTTCCGTAGGGGGCTTCTACACCGGATCTTCTCCGTTTTCAACCTGCGGTGCGATGGCTCTTGCAGGACTTGAAGATCAGCATGAGGCAGACGTTCTTTTCAAAAAACTGCTGCTCCTGCCTGTTGTCAGCCTCATTTGGCTTGAATTTTGCCTATACACAGGTATTTTGGGAAACTGGGTTGGATAATCCACAATCCGTACCGGAGACTGTTACGAAAAAACAGTCTCCGGTTAAAGAGGCTCCTCAATGAATCTTACACAACTGCGGGCTATTGTTTATATAGATATTTACAAATCGCTGTCAAAATCCGCAGCCAAGCTGTTCATTTCCCAAGCTTCGTTAAGCATAGCCATAAAGAAGCTGGAAGAAGAGCTTGGCTGTGAAATTATTAAACGCTCGCCCATAGGGGTCCACCTTACGGAAAAAGGGAAAGAAATCCTAAAACATGCTCAAGTTATCTGCACTGAAATTGATGCGATAACAAACATGAATAAAAACGGAACTCCCCAAAATATAAATATTTCCGTTGGTGTTTCTTCCTATCTCTGCAATATGATTGCCACTCGCGCCATGCTGAAAACCAACGCTTCCACCCCGGAACTGAATATAAAAATCAATGACATTCGTACAAGTGCCAGCAATATTTTTGAAGTGATTTCCGGTAAATTCGATCTCGCCCTGCTTCAGTTCGGCCGCATAGGAAAAAACATACTGCTGCCTGCGACTATTGAAAATATTAACATAAAAACCCATTACTTGGTTTCGGACAGTATCAATGTGGCAGTGCCAAAAACCCACCCGCTGGCAGCCGGCACAACCTGCACGCTGGAAGAACTGACAAAATATCCGTATATCACCAGCAAAGATACGGAAGAGGACGCCTTTTATTTCTACCTCAAGGAAAACGGCTACGACCGCCGTATTTTGCAGGTCAACCACATACTCAATCACAACATAGCCACCAGCACCAACGGATTTTGGGTCGGCACCCATACAGGAATGGTCAAAATGCGGGCGGATATGAAAAGCGATATTCATCTTCTGAACATTGAAGACTGCGAATTCCGCTATGACATCATGTACATCTGTAAAAATTCCACGCTGTTAACTCCAATGGCGGAATTTGTGGAAATAATCAGGCAAGAGGCAGAAATTCTCATAAAAACAGATCAATCTTGCGCTCCGGCATGAATTGAAAAAACAAATCACCCTCTGCCATTCTTTTTTTATTATCCCCTTCCACATAAATTAAAAGTAATATCAAAAGGCTATGGCAAATGCCATAGCCTTTTGGTATTTTTTGGAGAAAAAGTATCTCAATTTTAGAAAATGAATTTCCACCACGGAATGGCGACCAGAAGCAGGAAGGGCATGACCAGCAAAATTCTTACCGCCAGCACTTTCACCATTTTTGCAAAATGGATATAGCCGAAGCCATAGAACAGCAAGAGCGGCGCTGTTTCGTATGGGAAGATAATATTATCAAAACCATAGACAAAGGAGAAATATACAATTCTTGGTTCAACACCAATATTCAGGCCAAGTTCAGCAAGAGGTGCCGAGAACGAAGCTGTTGCCGCAAGCGGAGTCAAAATAAAGTTGCCAACTACCCCAACCACATAAGCAGCTAAGCCAGCGCCAAAATCGCCAAGTCCATGGAAATAGCCAAAGGTACCGTCAGCCATCCATTGCGTTACTTTAAGATAATTGCCTGCACCGCCAATAGCCATACACCCCATAATGAAGAACAATGGTCCAAAGTTCACGGTTTTAATCTTGTCTGCGTCCATAAGCTCTATTTTTGGCAGGAAGCTGATACAAGCAACCAGACAAAGGGACATACCGGGAGCAAGACCATGGAACTTATCCGTTACAAGCAATATCAAGGTAAAAATAAAGAAAGCTGTTGCAATCTTTTCTTGTTTTGACATGACTCCAAGTTCATTATAACGAGAGACAAGAACTTGTTTTAATGCCTCTTTATCCATTTTTGATGGAAGCAGGAAAACAACAATGCCCACACTCATAATGGTATAAACAGTTGCAGGTACTAAGTTCCATAAAGCATATTCAAACCAGGTAACTGTTCCGCCGGTGACTCCGTTCACCAAATTCATACCGATAACCAAGTCCCCGCCGCCAGTCAGATAACAAAGTTTTGAGCTGGTTACAGCCAAAAATGCAGCCATCATCAGCGCCGTCGCTTCCGTACTTTTTTTCTTGATATCGAGTGCTTCGCAAAGGCTGATGACAATGGCGCAGAAAATCAAACTTTTACCATTTGCAGAGGGGATAAAGGGAGAAACAATATAAATAGCTGTTGCAAGTCCCCAAATAACGCCCACAAAGGAACCTTTCATGGCATACATGCAGCCTAACCCTATACGTTTCCCCAGTCCTGTTGTCTGCAAAATTTTACATAAAATAAAACCGCCGATAACAGTGTTGGGAACGTCAGAAAGCCAGCCCGCATAAATAACTTTTGCAGGAACATGGCACAAAGCCACATACAGAACAGGCAGCACGATACCGGTTGCGATTTCATTGACCAGACCGAAAGCCCAAATAACAACCATAAAAATGGTAATAGCTAAAAACATGCCCATTTCATGAGTCATCGTCTTACCGTCAATAGGCAGCATGAAATAAACAATCGTAGGAATGGCAAGCGATACAAGCCATTTTACCAATAATTGGTTTGCACTCAGAAAATCCATTTTTGCGTTTGTTTGCGACATAAGACCTCCGTTAGAAAACCGCTCAAGCAATTTTCAAACAAGATAGTGAAATTTTTGCGTTTTAAAATTCACAAAGAAGTTTTTCAAATAAGCCATTCCCAAAAGGAAATGGCTTACGAATCTTACACCAATGTATAAAGCGGAAATTCAAAACTGATAGCGTTTGCGGGACAGCTGATCCGGCAATTGCCGCAATGCCAGCATTCAAATTTGTATTCTTCGATAACGTGCGGGGTTTCGCCTTGTTTTTTATCCAAAGCAAGAATATATGCAGGACAATCTTTTACGCACTTTCCGCAGCGGATACATTTTTCCTCATTAAATACCGGGGGCATAGTCATTCTCCTTTTTATGCTGTCTTTTCAATCCAAAAATAGCTTGGCGAACCGTTTTTATTCCGCACCGCCAATCCCTTATCAAGACTTGGATCAAGCTTCGGATAGTCTGAAAGCTTATACATTCCGCGGCCGGTTTCTTTTCTCTGTAAACAAGCGCCCAAATGGATTTTGCACAGTTCCAAAAGATCGAACCCTTCCCGCAGCCGCATCAAATCATGCAGATTTTTCGCTTTGACCTTATCCTTGTAGGCGGAAATCAATTCAAGGCGTTTCAAAGCCAATTCCATACCGGGCATATTCCGCCTGAACCCTGCATAATAATCCATAACCTGACGGATAGGACCTTCAAATTCCATATAATTCAAGCCGGTTGTGCTTGCATTTTCAAGCGGAGCCATATCCTTCGCCTTATGTGCCGTGATAACGGCGTCATCAAGTCCGCCCTGCTCCGCTGTCTTCACATCATCGGCGGCATGGTTTGCAGCGACATATCCGCCGCACATCGCTCCTGAAAAACTTGTGAAATTGCAGCCGGCGAAAAGCCCTTTCACGGTTGTTTCCATACGTTCATCGGCAAGCAGCATGCCGGAAAGCGCAATTTCGCCGATTTCCACTTCAAGCGGGGTCGTATGGAAATCAATGCCGCGGGCGGCGCAGTAATCCAAATAGGTTTCCTTATCCGCAGGCATGAGCACATATTGCAGATGATGAACGTCTTCTTTATTCAAATGCCGCATATCCATATAGAACGGAGGACCGTACCCTTCCAGCTGTTCCTGCTCCGTACCCATGATTTGGTTGCGGCGTTTGCCGTTTTCCCACATGGGGTCGTATTTGCCCATGAAACGGTCGCCGAGAGCATTAAGCTCATGACCGCCCATATTATTGATACCGTTCATTCCCGGAGCGCCCCAACCTTTCGGAAGCATGGTGGTACGCCCGGAAATATCCGCATTGACAACCGCCGCTCCGACTTCATAAGCCAAAGAAAAATAACTGCCTGTCGTAAACGGCGTAAACCAACAGTTAAACGGATTGCCGGTAGAGTTGTTGCCCGCTCTCTGCGCATGCCAGCCAAGGCAGTTGACCGCAACCTTGCAGGAAACAGCCACGGTTTCGCCCGTAAGCACATTAAAGCCCATGCAGCCGGCAATATGGCAGTCTTTTGCAAAAAGCCTCGTGATGACGATGTCATCCAAAACATGGATACCGGGCAATTTACGCACTTTTTTGGCGAGATTTCGTTTAATGGTGCGTCCGTTCACAATATGGAGCCACCATGCCCCGGGCTGCCCGAAACCGACGGAACGGAAACGTCCTCCGCCCTCTTTGGGTTTAAATTCAGTACCGACTTCATCAAGAACGGCAAGGCAGGGTTTGAACGCATCATGCCATTGCGCGAGCTGTTCCCTTTTATAGCCGTATGCGGATTTCATATAAAAATTAATGAATGCTTCCTTATCGTCATACGGTTCATCCGTATCAAGCACCGCCATGAAATGGTCATTGCCGCCGCCGAGCGAACCGGAACTTTCAAGAGTGCCTTTGCCGATCATCAATGCTTCACAGCCTTTTTCAGCCGCTTTCAGCGCCGCGCCGATACCGGAAGCGCCGGTACCGAGTATAAGCATATCCGTTTCATACAAAGTACCCCACGATTTTTGGATTGTATTCATAAAAACTCCTTTGGATAAGGTTTTTCAATTCATTTTCCATATCCAGAGAAAAGCAATTATTGTACCAAAAATCACATATCAATAATATCACAATGTTATATCATATAGACACCAATATTGACTATTTTCAAATATCAGAATATCATCCGAGATAAATAAAAAAATATGATTTTATCAGATTTTTTTATGATTTTGTTTCATCACCCGTCATATTTCTTCCCATTTTTCAAGGAAAGCATATTCTATGAAAAAAAATGTCATTTTCGCAACAATCCCTGCCAATTACCGATTTTTGCAAGTTTCGGAAATGCTTGCGCAATGGGAGCAATACATTCAACTCATAAATATTTCTTCTTTTCCGGTCGAGCGTATTTTCTTTTTCATCAATCCGGGAAACATCAAGCATATTCCGCTCTTTTTCAACTATTTGAAAAATCATTTGAACAATACGAAAATCCGTTTCATCAAAATCAATTCAACGCTTGATTTCAACTTGGAAAATTTCAATCATATTTACAGCGTGTTTGCCGAATGGTTTACAAAATTCAATTTTGATACAGCGAATTATAATTACTATCTCTATTTCGCCAAAGGCAATCTTTTCGCCCATTCTTTCCTTATCACCATGCTTATCAACATACGGCACCTTCCATGCCGTATCGTGCACCTCAGAAGAAACCGGAATGCGGTATCCCCCCTTTATGTTCCGGAAATATATGAAGCGAGCTTCGGAAAATGGCTGACAGACATCAGCACCTACGAAAAGGAATATTACGATACGCAGTCGCTGCTCAAATCCTCCATTCCCACGAACAACCCGCAATTCAACAAACTTATCAGCAATATCGAGCATATCGCCGTCCACTCCACAGCCCCCATTTTATTTTTAGGACCGACCGGTTCGGGCAAATCGCAACTCGCCAAACAAGTTTATGAACTGCGGAAAAAAATAGGCACGGTCAGAGGAAGTTTCGTTTCCGTAAACTGTGCGACCCTGCACGGCGATTTGGCATATTCCACCCTTTTCGGGCACATCAAAGGTTCTTTCACAGGAGCGGCAACAAACAGAAACGGATTATTGAAAACAGCGGACGGCGGAATTTTATTTTTAGACGAAATAGGCGAATTGAGTCTTGAACTGCAAGCGCAGCTTCTGAAAGCCATTGAAGAAAAAAGCTATTTGCCCATGGGCGCGGACCAAGAAATACGAAGTGATTTCCAGCTGATTTGCGCAACCAACAAAATTCTCCCGGAAAACATCTCTCAAGGCTTATTCCGCCAAGACCTTTACGCCCGTATCAACTTATGGGAATTTCATTTGCCAAGCCTGACGGAACGTTTGGAAGACATAGAGCCCAATATTGAATATGAAATACGGCGCTTGCGCAAAGAAAAGGGATTGCTTGCGGATTTCACCCCGGAAGCCAAGAAAGCCTATCTTGATTTTGCCACAAGCGAAGAAGCGCTGTGGACGGACAATTTCCGCTCCCTCACGGCAAGCATGGAACGCATGGTGACTTATTCCTCGTATGGCTCAATTACCCTTGAAATTGTTTTGCAGGAAATAGAATTGCTCAAAAAGAACTGGAGTAAGAGGACACCGCCTTTTCAACACGCCGCGGCAGCTTTTCAAACGGCGGAAAAAACCGAACGCTTTCCCCTGCAAAACAAATTGGCAGCCATGCAAAAAACCGTCCATGCAAGCCAGCGGGATTTATTTGACGCAGTTCAGCTTGAGGAAGTTCTCAGCGTTTGCAGAAACGCGAAAACCCGCTCCGAAGCGGGACGGAAACTTTTTTCCGCTTCCAGACAAAAGAAAAAAAGCAATGACGATACAGCAAGGCTGAACAAATATTTAAAAGGATTGAACCTCACATGGGAAGACATACGGCTTTTATGAAAGAAATTCGGCAGTACCGGTAAATCAGCCGAGCGTTTCCCACCAAGAGGAAAAATACGCGGAAGCGAGGTTTGCCAAATCAAGACGTTCCCCTATCATAGGCGTGAGAAGCCGAAAATTTTTGCCCGAACTTGCGGTTTTCACCCGTTCGAAGGGTTCGTTCCACGGG
>ERZ778517.2240-NODE-2240-length-11645-cov-4.491372_pt1 | contig 11645 bp, 10 predicted proteins | sample MGYA00510341_ERZ778517 | MGnify/ENA primary metagenome ERZ778517 (study PRJEB29527, sample SAMN07138964) | mouse gut metagenome | material: feces | host: mouse | place: China:Nanjing | collected 2016-01-25 ... | reverse complement strand
AATAGTAAATGTGTTTTTATGTTAGGTTTGTAGAGTCTTATTGCTAAGACAACAAAGGGGTCACTCCGGGAGGAGAGGCCTCTTTGTTTTTACCATATCGCAGTTCTCGTCAAATAAAAAACGGGGTCATTACTTTTGTGGATTGGACTTTTTTTGTTAATTTCGCAATCATATATACAACCCCGTCTCTAGGGATTCAATGCAGCCATAATTCATGAATGTATTCCGCCCATTCTCATTAAACATACGAGGAAAATTACACACATTCGATCGTCCCCTTGTGATGGGGATAGTCAATGTCACACCCGACTCATTTTTTGCAGACTCTCGCACATATGATGACAATGCCATAAAAGCCCGTGTCAGAAAGATGATTGATGAAGGTGCTGACATAATTGACATAGGTGCATACTCTTCACGTCCGGGAGCCGACGAAGTGAGTGTGGAAGAGGAGACAATGCGTATAGCTAAAGGAATGACGGCCATACGGCAGATAGCTCCCGACGCCATTATCTCGGTTGATACATTCAGGGCCGATGTGGCTCGGGTGGCTGTAGAATCATACGGCGCAGATATTATAAATGATATCTCGGGAGGAGACCTTGATGATAACATGTGGAGCACTGCAGCACAATTGCACGTACCATATATATTGATGCACATGCGTGGCACACCTGCTACCATGCAGTCAATGACTGACTACAAAAACGTTACGGCCGATGTTGTGAATGATTTGTCAGCCAAACTGCGAAAACTACGCCTTGCAGGAGTTGCGGATGTGATTATCGATCCGGGATTTGGCTTCAGCAAAACCATCGAACAGAATTTTGATCTGATGCGCAATCTTGACATCATTGCCGAGACTCTTGATGCGCCTCTCCTTGTGGGCATATCGCGTAAATCAATGATAACCAAAAGTCTAAATATTAGTTCTGCCGATGCTTTGGCCGGAACAATCGCACTCAACACAATCGCGCTCATGCGCGGCGCATCAATAATCAGAGTTCATGACGTAGCCGAAGCGGTAGCTGCGTTAAGGATGTATCAGTTGTCTAATAAATAATTACAGAAAAATTGGAACAGTTCGGCATAAGAGACGCCTTCGATATAGCCATCGTGGCACTGCTTCTTTTTTATCTTTACAGGATAATGAAAGAAAGCGGCACAATTAATATATTTTTTGGCGTCCTCGCTTTTATAGTCGTATGGGTTCTTACCACCCAGATACTGAGCCTGAAGCTGATCGGGACAATCCTTGATCAGTTTATGGGTATCGGATTGCTTGTACTGGTCATTTTGTTTCAAGACCAGATAAAACGCTTCCTTGTCGAGCTTGGCGACCACAAGCGATGGCGGTTCCTTAAAAATTTATTCCGTCATGAGAAAAACGATGGCGAAAACGACACCAGAAAATATGTGTTGCCCATTGTTTACGCATGCATGAACATGGCTAAGACCAAGACCGGCGCACTGATAGTTATCCGGCAGGAGATGTCGCTCGAATCATATGAAAAAAGCGGTGATATTATTGATGCCGACATCAATTCACGACTTATAGAGAATGTGTTTTTCAAAAACTCACCTCTTCATGACGGAGCGATGATAATCGATCGCGGCCGCATACGCAGCGCGGGGTGCATCCTTCCTGTCAGTCATGACCGTAATGTCCCTAGAGCTCTCGGATTGCGCCATCGGTCCGCGCTCGGCATATCTCAGGCCACCGACGCATTTGCCATAGTCGTGTCGGAGGAGACTGGCAATATCTCTGTAGCACATAAGGGAGTGCTGCACACACGATTGAGCTCAACCGACCTCGAACATCGCATCTCTCAGATAATGGTAAACGACTAAAGTTCTTTCGGCAACGACACTTTCTGCCGCCAAGACCCGTCAGACGCAATTCGCGCCGTTTTTGTGAGATATTTTCTTCTTTGATATTTGAAGTTTTTTGCGTAACTTTGTATGCTGAAAACGCAAGAAAAATATAAACATATTCAGATATGTCAGAAGAAGAAATAGAGAGAGAAGAACAATACAGTGCCAGCAATATCCAGGTGCTCGAAGGTCTTGAAGCTGTAAGAAAACGCCCCGCCATGTATATTGGCGACATCAGTGCCAAGGGTCTTCACCATTTGGTCTATGAGGTAGTCGACAACTCCATTGACGAGGCCCTGGCCGGGTTTGCATCACATATTGAAGTGACAATCAACCCCGACGACTCCATAACCGTTGTGGACAACGGCCGAGGCATCCCCGTTGACATGCACGAAAAAGAACACAAAAGCGCACTTGAAGTCGTACTCACTGTGCTCCACGCAGGTGGTAAGTTTGACAAGGGCAGCTACAAAGTATCCGGTGGACTTCATGGTGTAGGTGTGAGCTGTGTTAACGCGCTGTCAACTTATCTCCGTGCCGAAGTGCGCCGTTCGGGGAAGGTATATATGCAGGAATATTCATGCGGCAAACCCACTACCGAGCTCAAGGTGATCGGCGAAAGCGAGACCACAGGTACAACCATAACCTTTAAGCCGGACGGATCGATATTTACAGTCACTGAATATGACTACAACACCCTCGCGATACGTCTCCGCGACCTTGCATATCTCAACGCGGGCATCACACTGACTCTCACCGATATGCGCCAGCTCGACGCAGAAGGCAATCCCCGTCGTGAGGTATTTTACTCCAAAGAGGGTCTGCGTGAGTTTGTAGAGTATATCGACTCCAACAAAGAGTCGCTCATCAACGATGTAATACATCTCAATACCGAACGACAGGGAATCCCCGTCGAAGTGGCTCTCACATACAATAACTCTTACAACGAGAATGTACACTCGTTTGTAAACAACATCAACACTATAGAGGGTGGCACACATCTCAGCGGATTTCGCCGCGGTCTTACCACCACTCTCAAAAAATATGCTGAGGACAACAAGCTGCTTGAGAAGGTCAAGGTTGAAGTTTCCGGCGATGACTTCCGCGAAGGTCTCACAGCCGTAATTTCAGTAAAAGTGCTCGAACCTCAGTTTGAGGGACAGACCAAGACCAAACTCGGCAACAGCGAAGTAGCCGGAGCTGTATCGTCGGCTGTGAGCGAAGCTCTCCGCAATTATCTTGAGGAACATCCCAAGCAGGCCCGCACAATCGTAGAAAAAGTAGCTCTGGCAGCTCAGGCCCGTCATGCCGCTTATAATGCGCGCAACAAGATACTCCGCAAATCACCTCTTTCGGGCGGCGGCCTTCCCGGTAAACTTGCCGACTGCTCTTCCCGTCATGCCGAAGACTGTGAACTGTTTCTCGTCGAGGGTGACTCGGCAGGTGGTACAGCCAAGCAGGGCCGCGACCGCACATTCCAGGCCATCCTCCCGCTGCGAGGCAAAATCCTCAATGTCGAGAAAGCCATGGATCACAAGATTCTCGACAACAAGGAAATCGAGAGCCTCTATCGTGCCATGCGTGTAACCATTGGCACGGAGGAGGATCCCATGGAAATCAACATCTCGCGCCTTGCTTACCACAAGATTATCATCATGACCGATGCCGATGTGGACGGCAGCCACATTGCCACGCTTCTCATGACATTCTTCTTCCGCCGCATGCGCCCCATCATCGAAAACGGTTATCTCTATCTTGCCACACCGCCATTGTTCAAGTGTACCCGCGGCAAGAATGAGGAATATTGCTGGACCGAAACCCAGGTGCAGCAGTTCATAGCTCAGCACGGTGACAAGACCAAGGTGCAACGCTACAAAGGTCTTGGCGAGATGTCGGCCGAAGAGCTTCGTGACACCACCATGGATCCCGAGCAGCGTCTGCTCAAACAGGTTAACATCACTGATGCCGCTGAAGCCGACCGCATCTTCTCGATGCTGATGGGCGAGGATGTGGCACCGCGTCGCGACTTTATCGAGTCAAACGCCAATTACGCCAACATCGACGCCTGACCTCCGTTCATTATTGAACCATTCATCCGTTTTGGCTATTATATTAAGTGAGAGATGCAAGATGTCGGTATGTCTGCTGAAAGTTCACCACCCCGGCAATACACACATACAGACATTTTGCACTCTCCCTCACTAAAAATCATCCACTATGTCAAAATCATCATCAAGCACTGCATCAGGGCGCAAAGCCTCGGCAATAATAAAAAAAGTCGAGGAGTTTGTCGCACAGCAGAAAAACAACACTTATAATTACAAGCAGGTTTCGCATGCGATAGGGGCCGGCACTCCGGCTCAGCAACGAAATGTCGCACTCCAGCTCGTTGAAATGGCATTTAATGGAGAGATTATTGAAGTTTCGCCCGGCAAATACAAGTCACCGCAACGAGGCAACGAGGCTATCGGTACGTTTGTACGACGCAGCAACGGCAAAAACTCGGTTGTCACCGACACCGACGGCGAAACACTATTTGTAGCCGAACGTAATTCAATGCACGCGCTTAACGGCGACCGTGTAAGAGTAAATATCGCAGCCCACCGTCGGGGAGCAGAGCCCGAGGCCGAGGTTATAGAGATTATCGAGAAAAAGGAACAGGTGTTTATCGGAACACTCAAGGTAGACCGTCATTTCGGCTACCTGCTCACCGACTCCAAATTTCTTTCCACCGATATATTTATACCCAAAAGTAAGCTAAAAGGTGGCAAGACCGGCGATAAAGCTGTGGTAAAAATTACCGAATGGAAGGATGACTTCAAAAATCCCACAGGTGAGGTTGTCGACATCCTCGGTGCGACCGGTGAAAATACGGCAGAAATCCACGCCATTCTCGCAGAGTTTGGATTGCCGTATAAATATCCTCAGGCTGTGGAGAAAGCTGCCGACAAAATCGGAGCCGGCATTACTGACGAGGAAGTAGCCCGACGTGTCGATATGCGCGATGTGCTCACATTCACCATTGACCCTGCCGACGCTAAAGATTTTGACGACGCTCTCTCATTTCGTCTATTACCCAACGGCCACTACGAAGTGGGCGTGCACATCGCTGACGTTACTCATTACGTCAAGCCCGACACCATTATAGATAAGGAAGCACAAAAGCGCGCCACATCGGTATATCTTGTCGACAGGGTTGTGCCGATGCTCCCCGAGCATCTTTGCAACGGCATATGCTCACTCCGTCCCGATGAAGAAAAACTTGCTTTTTCCGTCATTTTCGAGATGGATGCCCAGGCCAAGATATACAACTCCATGATATGCCGCACGGTCATCAAGTCCAACCGCCGATTCAGTTACGAGGAAGCGCAAAGCGTGATAGAGACAGGCATGGGCGACTGCGTGGAAGCTATTTTGGCTCTTGACTCAATGGCCAAGATACTCCGCAAAGCCAGGTATGAGGAAGGTTCGGTAGAATTTGACCGCGCAGAGGTAAAATTTGATATTGATAAAGACGGCACACCGCTTGGCGTATTTTTTAAAGTGTCGAAGGACGCCAACAAACTCATCGAGGAGTTCATGTTGCTTGCCAATAAGACTGTAGCGACATATGTGGGCAAACCCAAGGACAAGAAGAAGCCAAAGGCGTTTGTGTATCGTGTCCACGATGTGCCCGATCCGCAGCGTCTTGCCGACTTTGCCGCTATAGCCCGCAACTTCGGATATAAAGTCAAGTCGTCCGGCACACCGCGTGAAATCAACCGCTCCATCAACCGTATGCTTGCCGAGGTCAAGGGCAAAGGCGAGGAAAACTATCTTGCCACACTTGCCATCCGCTCTATGGCAAAAGCAATCTACACCACCGACAATATCGGCCATTACGGTCTTGGATTTGACTACTACACTCATTTTACATCCCCTATACGTCGCTACCCCGACATGATGGTACACCGTCTGCTTGAACGTTATCTCGCCGGCGGCCGTAGTGTGGTGGTGCAGAAACTCGAGGAGCAATGCAAGCATTCAAGCGAAATGGAGCAACTTGCAGCCAATGCCGAGAGAGCATCCATCAAATACAAACAGGTCGAATACATGCAATCACACCTCGGAGAGACATATTCAGGTATAATCTCCGGTGTTACCGAATGGGGACTCTATGTAGAACTCAACGACAATCTGTGTGAAGGTCTCGTGCCGATGCGCGATCTGGCCGATGACTTTTATGACTTTGACGAAAAGAATCATTGTCTTGTAGGTCGCCGTCGCAATCATCGTTACCGCCTTGGCGACAATGTCGACATCAAAGTAGCCCGAGCCGACCTCGAGAAGAAACAGCTTGATTTCGTGCTGCTCGATGATAAAGGCCAGGCTCTGAAGGGTGAGGATCACATGGGTAAAAAGGCCTCTGTCAAAGAAGTACTCGCCGACAAATCGCATGGAAAGAAAAAACGTCGCAAGAAATAACCGATAACCAGTTACATAATATAGGGGGATAGAGCCCTTCGCTCTGTCCCCTGTGTTTTTAACCCATCCTCTTAACAGCCCCATGAAAGAATACTCAGAATATCTGCAAATAATCAAAGACGCTATATCCAACCTGCGTCTGCCAGAACAGCCGGCCGGACTGTATGACCCTATACGATACACTCTCGACTGCGGAGGCAAACGACTCCGTCCGGTGCTTACCCTTGCCGCATGCGAGGCTATGGGTAAAGAACCGATGACCGCCATACACCAGGCGATAGCAATTGAGATGTTTCACAACTTCACACTGCTGCATGATGACGTGATGGACAAAGCCGATGTGAGACGCGGACGCCCCACCGTACATATCAAATGGAATGAAGAGACAGCCATCCTGTCGGGCGATGCCATGCTCACTACCTCGACAATGCTGCTCGCAGTCAAAGCCGGCGAGCAGCTTGCGCAGGCTCTGGAGTTGTTTAACGGAACAGCCATGAATATCTATGAAGGCCAGCAGTATGATATGGACTTCGAAAGCCGCAATGATGTAACCGTCGAGGAATATATGGAGATGATACGGCTCAAGACATCGGTCCTTCTCGGCTGTGCATGCGCAATGGGCGCACTCATGGCCGGAGCTCCTTTTGAGACGCAGGTGAGATTTTTTGATTATGGAGTAAATCTCGGCCTTGCATTCCAACTTCAGGACGATTATCTCGACACCTACGGAAATCCTGAAACATTCGGTAAAGCCATAGGCGGAGACATACTCAACGACAAGAAGACATGGCTCCTCATCATGGCCATGAACGAAGACACCACCGGCACCGTGCGCTCGCTGCTCGGGGACAACACCAATCCTGAGGAAAAAATCTCTAAGGTAAGAGAGGTATATGACGCGCTCAATCTTCCCGAACGCATTCACGAACTGATCAGTGCGTATATCGACACAGCAATAAAGAACCTTGACAACATAGAGCTATCGCCCGAGGCTCGCGTTTTTTTCATGGACTTGGCTCTTAAATCAGCCACACGCGATAAGTAAATGACACTAATCGACACTCATACCCACCTCTACCTGCCGGAGTTTGACTCCGACAGGACTGAGGTGATGACACGGGCTATCAATGCTGGTGTGACACAGATGATATTGCCTAATGTCGACTGTACCACCATTGCACCGATGCGCCGGTTACATGAACAATATCCCGACATCACACATATGGCCATGGGGCTGCATCCGACCGAAGTAGGGGAGAGGTGGCGTGATGACATCAAAACCATTGCCACACAGCTTAAGACCGATGACTTCGTTGCGGTCGGCGAGATTGGGATTGATTTATATTGGGACAAGACCTATATCACGCAGCAGATGGAGGCATTTGAAATGCAGGTAGGATGGGCGGCGGAAGCCGGACTTCCTGTAATAATTCACTGTCGCGACGGACTCGATCAGACACTCGAAGTACTCGACGGCTTCAGAGGGCGCGTCAGTGGAGTATTCCACAGCTTCGGAGGGAATGCCGATGACGTGGAGCGTATAAGGCAGCGTGGCGATTTTTATTTCGGTATAAACGGCATCGTGACATTCAAGAATTCCAAGTTGCGCGATGTGCTTCCGGCCATCGGTGCGGAGCGGATTCTGCTCGAGACCGATGCACCATATCTTGCCCCGGTGCCTTATCGCGGGAAACGCAATGAGACAGCCTATGTTGCGGAGACCGCCCGAATGACTGCCAATGCCTTGTCGCTTGACTTGGAAGAAATAGCGGATGTAACAACCGGTAATGCGAAAAAATTATTCTTACGTATGGAATAAATATGCAAAAACTCCGTTGTTAGATATATCTTAGCACATAACACACACTGCAAAAACAATGATTACGTTTATAATTTGCCTTACTTTACTTGTTGCAGCATATTTCACTTACGGTACATACCTCGAAAAACTTGCTGATGCCGATGACACACAACCTACTCCTGCACTGCGCTTGGAGGACGGCGTCGACTACATGAAACTACCGCGATGGAGAGTGTTTCTCATCCAGTTGCTCAACATTGCCGGTACCGGTCCAATATTCGGAGCCATGCATGACTATCTGTCGGGCATGCTCATCCTGCGTAACGATGGAAAAAGTATTCCCGAGATTATAGGAATTTATCTCGGCAACCGCACCCGTATGGTCGTGCGCATATTCTCCATAGCCCTGCTGATACTTGTCGGGGCGGTCTTTATTCTCAGCCCGGCCCAGTTGCTGTCATCAATGGTCGAAGGATTATCCATGCAGGTGTGGGTCTACCTGATTCTTGCCTATTACATTATCGCAACTCTGCTTCCTGTCGATAAGGTTATCGGCAAGATTTATCCTGTGTTTGGTGTGGCTCTCGTGGCAATGGCTCTGGGGTTGCTCATCGTGCTCTTTACCGGGCAATACTCGATACCTGAACTGACCACTCTCCATAATTATCAGCTCAACCCCGAAGCCCTACCGATTATACCCACACTTTTTATTACCATAGCCTGTGGTGCCATCTCCGGGTTCCACGCCACTCAGTCACCCTTGATGGCCCGATGTGTCACAAGCGAAAAAAAGTGCAAATCGGTATTCTACGGTTCCATGATTTCTGAAGGTATTATTGCTCTTATATGGGCTGCTATTGCAATGGCATTTTTCCACGGCCCTACAGCTCTTGGCGAGCAATTAGCCGAGCACGGTAACAATGCCGCATGGGCCGTCGATGTTATATCCAACACCACGCTTGGACATATCGGTGCATTTCTCGCTCTGCTTGGTGTAGTCGTCGCACCCATAACATCGGGCGACACAGCCTTTCGCGGAGCCCGTCTCATTGTGGCCGACATATTCAATTATGACCAGCGACCCATAATGAAGCGACTCGTAATTTGCATACCGCTTTTTGTAATCGGATTCGCGATAACCCTTGTTGAGTTTGGTGTAGTGTGGTGATACTTTGCATGGGCAAACCAGACACTTGCTGTATTTACGCTCTGGACCATATATGTGTGGCTTGTCAAGGAGGGTAAAAACTATTGGATTGCTCTTGTCCCCGCATTGGTGATGACATTTATTGTGTCATATTTCGTATTCATATCTCCTCAGTTCCTTGGCCTCACTGACAAACTGATAGCTTGTAGCCTCGGCATACTCCTCACAATCTTGGCGTTTGTCGCATGTTATCTGAAAGCTACGCGTAAATCCATTATTAAAAAGCATGATAATTCTTAATACAACCTTCTATGTCCACGAGTCTATTGACCGTCTGTTTCATCAGTGGCTCCAACAGGAGTATCTCCCATCGGCCATGAAAGCCGGACTTGGCGAACCTTCTGTGGCGCGTCTGCTCATGGAGCCGCAGGAGGGTATGTCGGGCTATGCCGTACAGTTTGTAGCGGAGTCGGTAGAGTCTGCTCAGACATGGCATGACAATGAGGCCGCCTCATTGCGTGGCTTGTTCAGCGGAAAGCATGGCGAACGGATATTGTTTTTCACTACATATATGGAACGACTACATCCGTGATGGTTCAAACAAAAGACTTTGACCGTATAATCATCGGCATTGATCCGGGCACAAACGTAATGGGCTACGGAGTGATTGGCGTGAATGGCAAGAAACCGTCACTTATAGCACTTGGAGTGGTGAAACTCAATAAATTTGAAAGCCACTACCTGAGATTGCGGCGCATATTTGAGCGTGTGCTCGGGCTTGTCGAAGAGTATCTGCCGGATGAAATGGCCATTGAGGCACCATTTTTTGGCAAAAACGTCCAGTCGATGCTTAAACTTGGGAGAGCTCAGGGGGTTGCTATGGCAGCCGCCCTCTCTCGAGACATACCAATTACCGAATACGAACCACGTAAAATCAAAATGGCTATCACCGGAAATGGTGCAGCCTCAAAGGAGCAGGTAAGAGAACTTTTGAGACGAATGCTCTCAATCTCTGAAAATCAGCTTGCCGATCTTGAACTTGACGCAACCGACGGGTTGGCAGCCGCTTTATGCCATTTCTACGAATCATCCCGACCGGCTATAGCATCCGGGCCCAAGTCGTGGAAAGACTTTATCGCAAAAAATCCCGACAAAGTGAAGATGTGACAAGATATATATATGTCATATCCCGCCTCATGTCAATTATGATTTTCGAGCCAGAAGTTTTATCACTTTCTTTATATGACGAAATAGGGTAGGGAGAAATCCGTAATAATACGTCATTATGTTGAATCTTTCAAATAATGACCGCCAACGGTTATTCGTAGTGACTCCCTCGTTGAGATAGTCAATCACGACTTCGTCGAGATATTGGTTTCGGTGAGACCGTTGCAGGCAGCGAATACACCATTCGTAATCAGCAGAATATTTGTAACGCGTATCAAAATTATTTGTGAGTTTGCGAAGCACGACAAAAGCCTGATGACACACCACCATGCCATTACTGAAACTTTCAAGTGTCAGAGTTTCGGGAGCCGTGAAATGTCTTGACCCGATGCGCTCGCGTCGGGCATTGACTATATCAGTCTGTCCGTATACAATGCCCGGATAGTCGTTATCCATTATGGCCTCGGCAAAATGTTCAAGTGTATTAGGCGCATGAAATGTATCACCGGCATTAAGAAATATCACATAGTCGCCGTTGGCAAGTCCCAGCCCCTTGTTCATTGCATCATATAGTCCGCGGTCACGCTCGGAAGTAACGACACAATTTTCTATTTCTGCCTCTTTTACAATATCAACTGTATTGTCCGTCGACAATCCGTCAATGACAATATATTCATAAAGCCGACAAGTCTGCTCCTTGACGCTTGCAAGGGTAGGGCGGACAGTTGCGGATGCGTTATATGTAACTGTGATGATTGAAAAGAGCGGTTGCATATAAGTAAATTATAAAATGTTATGGGGGCTTTATCTGCGACAAAAATAGATTAAATAAAATTACCTGCCAAATTTTAGGCCTTTTACACTGAAAAATTGACTAAAAACACTTATTTTTGTAACAAAATTGTAATCATGCGGCCTAAGCTATCAGTAATAATACCTATATATGGAGTGGAAAACAGCATTGAAAAATGTGCTGAATCACTATTCCGACAGACTCTTGATGATATTGAATACATTTTTGTCAATGACTGTACTCCCGACCGCTCGATAGAGGTGCTTCAATCGGTTATTGACCGATACCCCAATCGTCGCAATCAGATCAGAATCATCAACCTGCCTACTAACTCCCGCCTGGCAGCAGCCCGGAACATAGGATTGAAACAGGCCAAAGGATTATACGTAATACACTGT
>ERZ778517.2231-NODE-2231-length-11686-cov-3.556788_pt1 | contig 11686 bp, 10 predicted proteins | sample MGYA00510341_ERZ778517 | MGnify/ENA primary metagenome ERZ778517 (study PRJEB29527, sample SAMN07138964) | mouse gut metagenome | material: feces | host: mouse | place: China:Nanjing | collected 2016-01-25 ... | reverse complement strand
GTGCAAACCCCGGTGCCGCGTCTATCACAATCCCGGCCAGCCAACCGTCAAATGTCACCGCAACCTGGCCCGGTTCGATGCCGTCGCGGGCGCCCTTGGATATAAAGTAGGTGTTATGATGCAGCGCGGCATTATCGTGAATTACATCGGCTGCGACGGTTGCGGGCCTGGTGTGTACGATATCCAGTTCCCGTGCCAGTTTTTGGTTTTCCAAAATTGCGATGTCGCATTCATTGCTGCGCGCACGCTGTGCGGCCAATTCTGCGCGTAATTCCGCGTTTTCACGCCGCAGCCCCGATAGTTCATGCATGTTTTTTATCAAATTACCGCCCGCCCTAAAAGGCCATGTCAAGACATCACCCACGGCACCGCCCACGGGTACAATAACATGTGCGGCCGCGTTCATTATTCTGTAATCGGGTTTCGCCACCATAATATATATAAAAAATACAGGCAACACGGCCGCCGCCGCCGCCGCCTTTACCAGCGAGAAAACCCTAGATGTTAGCTTTTTTTGATTCATGTCGGGGCTTAGTTTAACCCTTAAAAGGGCAACATTCAATAAAAACTTGATTTTTCATTTAATTGTGTCAAAATAGCCCGGCACATCCAAAGTGGCAAGGCATTGCCACCAGGAAAAAGTAAAAGGATAGTAAAATGCCAAAGTTGAAAACAAAGTCGTACTTGAAAAAGCGCGCATCCATGACTGCGACCGGTAAAATTCGTGTTGCCAGAAATGCCCACAAGAAACTGTTGCGTAAAAAATCCGCGCGTGCAAACAAAGCCGGGTCAAAACCGCAATATCTGAATGACAACATGGTCGGTCAGGCGAAAATCTTGGCCCCGTATGGTTTGAAATAATTTGGGGGTAATTTAAAATGGCAAGAGTAAAACGCGGAACAACCGTAAAACAAAAGCATAACAAGATATTGGCGCGGGCCAAGGGTTACCTGGGTCGTCATCATTCGACGTATCGCGCTGCGCGTGAAAAGACTGAGAAAGCGGGTCAGTACGCATACCGTGACCGTCGCGTTAAGAAACGCGAATTTCGTGGTTTGTGGATTGTTCGTATCAACGCCGCATGCCGTATGAACGGCATCAGCTACAGCCAGTTTATGTCGGGCTTGAAAAAGGCCGGTGTTGCATTGGACCGCAAGGTTCTGGCCGAAATGGCCTATGCCGGTGATGCAAACTTCGCAAAATTGGTTGAAACCGCAAAACGATTTAACGGCGCCGAATCCAAATAACGCTTGGCGGTGCTAGTTTGTTTTGTAATAATAAAAGCCGTCTAAGCGACGGCTTTTATTTATCATGTAAGGAATTTTGTTATGCAGGAAAAGATAAAGACTATAGATTCATTGGATGAATTGCAGACGCTATATTCGTCGGTTTTCGGCAAGAACGGAACGATGACCGCGCGCCTGCGTGACATGAAAAATCTTGATACCGCCGCGCGTGCGGAATTAAACAAGGAAAATGTCGCCTTGCGCGAATTGTTTCGCATTCGCCAGACGGAACTGGAACAGGCTGCACTGATGTCACGCCTGGCGGGCGAAAGAATGGATGCCACCCTGGATGCGGCGCCGGAAAACCGTGGTACAATACATCCCCTGACCCAGGCCCTGGCCGAGGTGTCGTTAATTCTGGAATCTTTTGGCTATACCATGCATACCGGCCCCGAGGTTGAAGATGACTGGCATAACTTTACGGCGCTAAACACGCCCGCGCATCATCCCGCGCGTGATATGCAGGATACTTTCTTCCTGCCTAACGGTAATGTTTTGCGTACACAAACGTCTGCGATACAAATCCGCGCGATGGAAGAAAACGGCGTTCCGATTAAAATGTTCGGCGTCGGCGCAACATATCGCAAGGAAATGGATGCCACACATGGCCCAATGTTCGGTCAGATAGAGGGGTTGTACATAGACAAGAATGTTACAATGTCGGATTTAATTGGTGATATTCGCGCATTTCTGGCCCGCTTCTTTGAAGTGGACGATGTTGAACTGCGCATTCGCCCGTCGTACTTTCCATTCACCGACCCCAGTATTGAAATAGACATGAAATTCCGTGGTGACAAATGGCTGGAGATAATGGGGGCCGGAATGGTTCATCCGAATGTTTTGCGTAATTGCGGCATAAACCCGGACGAGTATCAGGGTTTTGCCTTTGGCTTTGGTTGGGACAGACTGGCGATGTTAAAATACGGTTTGCCTGACTTGCGTGAATTATATGGAAACGATGTTCGTTGGCTGCGTCGTTATGGTTTCTAATGCGGGGGAATAAAAGATGAAATGGACATATGATTGGTTAAAAGATTATTTGAAAACAGACGCATCTGCGGAAACTATTGCGGATACTCTAACCCGTATTGGCCTGGAGATAGATGATGTTACCACGCCTATTGTTCCGGTGGCTGCAAAAATCATTGAATGCCACCCGCACGAGAACAGCGACCATTTACATGTACTGCAGGTAGATGATGGTACCGGCACCCTGCGCCAGGTTGTATGTGGTGCGCCCAATGCGCGCGTGGGGTTGATATCTGCGCTGGCGCAGCCGGGATGCGTTATCGGTGGGCACGAAATTCAAAGCGGCAAGCTGCGTGGCGTTATGTCCAATGGTATGATGTGCTCTGAAAAAGAATTGGGTATATCGGACAATCACGATGGTATTATTGAGTTGCCTGCGGATACACAAATAGGTTCACCCGTATTGCCTGCGCCAACGGTATTTGATGCGGGAATTACACCGAACCGACCCGATTATCTGGCGGTGCGCGGTATTGCACAAGATTTAGCGGCCGCCGGTGTCGGCCAATATCTGGCAAATGGCAATATTCCCCTGCCCGAAGAAGGTGCAGGCCGTGGGGTAAGGATAGAAACGGATAAATGTATGGTTTACCGCTATGCGGAAATCCACGACATTCAGGTAATGCCATCGGCTGAAAAAATTGCGCGTCGCCTGCGTGCCATTGGAATCAGCCCAAAGAATGCACCTATTGATGCGACAAACTATGTTTGCTATGACCTGGGCCAGCCTATGCATTGCTTTGATGCCGATGAAATAAAGGGTGATATAACCGTTCGTATGGCTATGCCCGGAGAAGAATTTACAGACCTGTTCGGTACGACGCATACGCTGTGTGAAAAAGATATTGTTATAACAGATGAGGCGGGTGTTTTGGCACTGGCGGGCGTTGTTGGTGGCGCACGTGCAATGACGACTGATAAGACAAAAAACATATTGCTCGAGAGTGCTTATTTTGACCCTGTCGCTGTCCGTAAAACAGCCAAACGTATCGGTGTATCGACCGACGCATCATATCGCTATGAACGCGGTATTGACCCGACTGTATCCGATGTTGCATTGGCGGCGGCGGCACGTATGATAATTGCAACATGTGGCGGCACGGTTTGTGTTGTTTCCTCCGCGGGCCAGATTCCGGCCGACCGCGTTGTTATTGATTATTCGCCCGATATGTTCGCTAAGAAAATGGGGATTGACGTCCCCGCGGAAACCCAGACAAGCATTCTGACCGCATTGGGTTATACTGTTGGTGAGCATGGAAATAAATGGCGTGTTTTCCCGCCCCGTCGCCGCGTTGATATCGAAATCCCAGAAACTGTTATTGCAGATATTGCACGCATATACGGGTATGACAAAATTGCAACTACGGCGCATCGTTGCCCGTCCCAGCCTGTGCGTCCACATCTGGACCCGGCGTTGGATATAAAACGTGCATTGGCTGCCCGCGGACTTAACGAATGTCGCAGCTATGCGTTTGGCAATTCAAAGATAGAGGCTATATTGTCCGAGCATAAGCCGGTTATGGTTGCCAACCCAATTGTATCTGACCTGGATACGGCGCGCGGGGATTTGCTGGGTGGGCTGCTAACGGCGGTATCTAATAATGAAAAGCATGGCTATTCAGACCTGGCTCTGTTTGAACTGGGGACAGTGTTCGACGGCGATACCCCCGGCGCGCAGCGCACGGCACTGGCACTGGTGCGTACGGGCGCGACGGGGCCACGTCATTGGGCCGGGCGCGCACGTGATGTAGATATCTATGATGTCAAAGCGGATGCAATATCTTTGCTGGCGGGCCAGCGTTATACTGTATCGACCGATAATCCGCCACGCTGGGCGCATCCGTATAGATATGGCCGTATAATGCAGGGCAAAAAAGTAATTGCCGAATTTGGCGAGCTATCACCAATTGTTGCCCGTGAAATGCGGATAAAGACACGTGTTTGTGTCGCGGTTGTCGCAGACATTGACAACATTCCGACGCGTCGCCCGGCTAAGTACTGTGCCCCGGCAGAGTTTCCGCCAATAACGCGTGATTTTGCGTTTATAGTAGCTGCTGATTTCCCGGCGGAAAAAATTGTAAATACGGCCATTGCCGCCGACCGTCGCATAACACATGCCATCGTGTTTGATGCGTTTGATATGTCGGATGGGAAAAAGTCTATTGCGTTTACAATAACTATCCAGCCGGACAAGAACATGACAGATGCGGATTTAATGGAAATCCAGAATGCGGTAATATCCGCGGTTGAAACTAAATGCGGTGGTAAAATCCGTGATAAATAAAACGGGGGAAATATCCCCCGTTTTTTATATTGCAAAAAAACGCTCTGTAGGTTTGCGTACTTATTGCGCCGCGCCACAGATGTCACGTACGGGGCAATTCGCGCACAATGGGCGCAGTGCCTTGCATGTATATCGCCCATGCAAAACCATTACGTGATTTACAATTCCATGGTATTTTTTAGGAATTTTTTTCAGCAGTGCTGCCTCTACCTTTTCGGGCGTGTTGTCGCCGGCCCCGACCCATCCGTATCGGTGTGCATTGCGGAAAACATGCGTATCAACACCGATGTTTGGTGCGCCCCATAATACGTTCATGATAACGTTGGCGGTCTTTTGACCAATCCCGGGCAGTTTCATCAGGCTATCACGATTATGATATTTTTCATGGAATTTGTAATCAATATCATCAGCACCCGGGTCATCCATCAATCGCGCCGCCAGTCCCATAATGCTTTTTGCTTTGTTATTGAAAAAGGACAAGACCTTTATATGAGCTTTCAAGCCGTCTTCGCCCAGTGCAATCATTTTTGCAGGCGTGGGTGCCACGCGGAACAGGTCGGGTGTGACCTCGTTTACCTTTTTATCCGTCGCCTGGGCCGATAAAATTACCGCGACCGCGAATGTGAATTCGTTTGTCGAATACAATTCCGACCGAATATTCATATCGACGGATTTGGGGACAAGTTCAAAATATTCAGCCGGTGTCATTATTTCTGCAACTCGTTAAGTTTGCGTAAGATTTGTTCCTGGGTTTGTAGAATTTTTGCATTGTGCGCCAATATGGCCTTTATTGCATCCGTATCATATCTGTCCCCCATAACAGGTTTTCCTGTGCGGGGGCACTGCATCATACGATGGTTACACTGACCCAGGTTATAAAATTCACAGTCGGTAATTGCGTATAAACAACAACCATTTAAACTTGGCATTTTATATCCTTATATTTATTTTACTTTTTCAACCGAAACGGCCAGGTTATATCCCTCTATCTCGGTGTCATATTCGCCGACGGCACCTGCGTTCATTTCCGTTATCAGCGCATCGCGCATAATGCGCTTGCGGTGCGCCTCTATTGCCATGGCCAATGCGGGGTCCGCAGAATAAGTCAATATTATGCGGTCCGAGACATCAAGACCCGCCGCCTTGCGCGTGTCCTGGATAAAGCGCAGTGCATCGTTTGCCAGACCCTCCGCGACCAGTTCGGAATTAACATCCGTATCCAGTACCACCACGGCCGTATTATCCGGTAATGCCGCGCCCGTCACGCCAGGTTTTACCGTCAGGCGTGATTCAAACTCGTCCGCGTTCAGCGTATGTCCCACCACACTCAGCGTATCGCCGGAAACTTCGTAATCACCACGCTTTACCGCCGGAATAATGTCTTTTAATGCCCCGCCCAGGCGTGCGCCGATGCGCGGTGTAATCAGGTAAACGAATTTATCGGCAACCGTATCTACGGAATCTGTGAACTCAATGGATTTTACGTTTAATTCATCCTTGATGATATCCGCATATTCCGGCATGTTTGCCCCCGCCACGGTCAGTTTGTTTAGCGGCAAACGATTGCGCAGGCGATAATTTTCACGCAGCTGCTTTCCCGTTGATACGATTGACTGTATCCGGCGCATATCGGCAACGATTTTTGTGTCTGTGCTTTCTACTGTGGGAAAATCGGTTAGATGAACAGATTCCGTCCCCGTCAGATTGCGATAGATATAGTCCGTGATAAACGGTGCAAACGGCGCCATAATGCGGCACAGTTGTGTTAGAACGGTATAAAGCGTGTCAAACGCGGCCTGGTCTTCGTCCCAGAAACGGCTGCGGCTGCGGCGTATGTACCAATTATTTAAGATATCTAAGAATCGTACGAATGCCGAAATAGCGACATCGGGCTTGTAATCAGCCAGTGCCGTGTCGGTAATTGAAATCAGCTCGTTTAGTTCTGCGATAATATATTTATCCAGCGCGGCATCAGATTTGCGCACCGCAGCCGTGATATTTCCCGCATTCGCATACAGCGTAAAGAAGTGATACGCATTCCACAGCGGTGTTAGTATTGTTTTTGCGGTTTCTGCAAATACTTTGCCGTCTTTGTCAACCAGAACGGGCTCTGCCTTCATAAAGTTCGACCCCAGTATAAACAATCTGATTGCATCGGCGCCGAATTGTTCCAACTGCTCTTCCGGGTTAACAAAGTTTTGTAGTGATTTTGAAAACTTTTTCTTGTTTTCATCCATTACCATCCCGTTTGCGGATACCGTTCGGAATGCAGGGCTGTCAAACATTGCCGTTGCCAAAACCATCAGCGCATAGAACCATCCGCGGGTCTGGTCTTGGCCCTCGATAATATAATCGGCAGGGAATGTTGCATCGAAGACTTCTTTGTTTTCAAACGGATAGTGCAGCGATGCCCACGGCATGGAGCCGGATTCCACCCAGCAGTCCAGAACGTCGGGTATGCGGCTCCAGCCGTCGCGAGTCAGCGCATCCAGTGTCGGGCGGTGCAAATCATTTATTTTTACATCAAAGAATTCTTCTATTTCCGCAATAGAGCCGAATATTTTATATTCACCGTCGCGCTGCCAAATCGGCAGTGGTGTCCCCCAAAAGCGGTTGCGTGAAATTGCCCATGGGCGTGCGTTTTCAATCCATGCACGAAAGCGTTCGCCAGCCGAAGTCCAATGAACACGCGAATTATTAGCCAGCAGTTTTTCCTTTATTTTTGGAACGTCGATATACCATGAATCTGTGGCGCGCTGTATCAGCTTTTCCTTTGAGCGGTCACCATAGGGGTAGCTGTGCTTGTATTGTTCTTTTTTCACAACATGGCCGCGTGATTTTAGTAAATCCATTATTTTTGCGTTTGCCACAAAAATATTTTCACCGGCGAAATCGCGAACTGTTTCATCAAAGTTTCCATAATTATCGACATTTAAAATCACCGGGAACTTCGGGTCCAGTGCCTTGGCCGCCCAAAAGTCTTCGGCGCCGTATGCCGGTGCGATGTGCACAATACCGGTACCGTCGGAATCGGATACGTATTCGGCCGGTATTACCTGGTACAATAAATCGGATGTCGTGGCATAATAATCAAAGAGCGGCGTGTACTTTTTCCCAACCAGCTCGGCGCCCATAACCTCGCCTATCTTTTCCGCATTTGCCAGTTGTTTTTCATATGCTTTTAGTCTGGACTCGGCGATAATATAAATGGCGCCGTCGCTGTCGCGCATGCGTACATATTTCATTTCCGGATTTACCGCCAGGCAGGAATTCGCCGGCAGTGTCCATGGCGTTGTTGTCCATGCCATTACCCTGTCACCTGTTTCCAGTTCAAACCACACGGTAAGCGCATCGTCAATTACATCGCGATAATCCTGGGATGCCTCAGAGTTGGAAACAATAGTCCCGTTTACCCAATCGAACCAGTTTACGGAATAATCTTTATACAGCAGCCCCTTATCATGCAGTGATTTCAATGTCCACAGCATGGATTCCATATAGTTTTTATCCATGGTTTTGTAACCATAGCCCGCACCCACATCGACCCAGCGACCAATGCGCTCAATAAACTTTTCCCATTCCTGGGTATATGTCATAACATCCGTGCGGCACATATCGCAAAAAGCGGCCAAACCGTCTGTTGCGACGATATCTTTTGCCTGGCGCTTTTGCTTTTTTTCAACACTGTTTTCCGCCGGCAGACCGTGGCAATCCCACCCCAGTTCGCGTCGAACAAAACGCCCCTTCATTGTCTGATAGCGGCATACCATATCCTTTACGGCCGATACGCCCAAATGCCCCCAATGCGGCAAACCATTTCCAAAGGGTGGTCCGTCAAAAAACGAGAACGGGTGGCCTTGCTTTGTCTTTTCCAGCGTTTTATGAAACGTATCATTTGTGCGCCAAAAGCTGAGTATTTCCTGCTCTATTGCGGGAAAGTCTGCACGTGGTTCGGTCTTTGGGTATGCCATTTGTCTTTGCCTTTTGTTTGTTTAAATAAAAACGGGCGCCAGTATGCGCCCGGACAACGTGCCAAAGCGCGGTGCCGAATTATTTAATAATGATTATAGCATTGTACATCATTTTTAATCCTGGTGCCGGTGATAGGACTTGAACCTACGACCCCCTCATTACGAATGAGATGCTCTACCAGCTGAGCTACACCGGCAACGCATGGCATGTTAATATATATTTTCCCGTATTTCCACAATAAAATAATATCAAATACCAAAACAAAAGGGGGCGATTACGACCGCTCTGGGATTTGTATCATCTGGCATGCGGCGTTGGGTTTTGTTTATTATTTACCCTGTAACAGGGGGTGATTATGTATGACTTGGTGTTCAATTATGGTATGATTACTATAAAACTGGCGATTGCAATTACAACGGCGTTTGTCTTTCTAAAGATATTTAATATGAACGCCCAACTCAAACAGATGACTCCGCTGGATATCGTGTTGAACTTTCTGCTCAGTGCCATATTGTCCAACTTTATTCTGGACCGGGATATCAGTTTAACAGACTTTTTCTTTGTGGTGCTGATATTCGGCATTTTGCTGTATGCCGTGAACTGGTTTTCGTTTCGTACTGACATGGGGCGGCGTATATTTATCGGTTCGCCCAAAATTATTATCCAAGACGGCAAGTTTAACCTGGAACTGATGCGCCGGCTAAAGCTGAATGTGCGCGATATGGCGGCTGTAATGCGGCGGCAAAAAATTCGCTCGCTCAAAGATATTGAAATGGCTCAGATTGAAACAAACGGCGACCTTACAATTGTAAAAAAGGGTTCGCCTGATTATTCTGTTATTCTTATCGATAATGGTGTCATTGACGCGGCCGCATTACAGAAAATAAACAAGGATGAAAAATGGCTGCGTCGTCGTCTAAAGGCAATGGGCATTAACGACCCCGAAGAAATCTTTATAGCCCAATGGTATGATAATCGTATCCAGATAATAAAAAAGGACTAGCCGCGTAATCGTCGCAATACAACTACTATCCCGGCCGGTGTCATTCCGGGAATGCGTGACAATGCGGCAATATTTTCAGGGCGTGTCGCACTTAGTTTTTCAATTAACTCGTTTGTCAGTCCGGGCAGCCCCCGGTAGTCGAAATCACCGGGGATTTTTAGTCCCATATCACGACGAACGCTTTCTATCTCGCGCTGGGCGCGTGCAATATATCCGGCATAAAAGCGGTCATTTTCATCGGCGCCCGCATCGCGCAGCGCACGCTTTTGCGCCAGCTCTGTAGAGGATATAAGGCCAAGCCTTTCCCCCATATCGCCCAGGCGCCGCACTGCATTATCCGCCCGCAGGTGCAGTCTATATTCCGCCCGTGATGAAAACATGCGATACGGTTCATCCACCCCCAGGGTTGTTATGTCGTCAATTAAGACACCAATCATAGAATTGGTTCTATCCAGTTCCAGCGGCGCAATATCCAACGCGTGCGCGGCGGCGTTTGCGCCGGCGACGATGCCCTGGGCGGCGGCCTCTTCATAGCCTGATGTTCCGTTTACCTGGCCCGCAAAGAACAGGCCCGGAATATCTTTGGATTCAAGTGTCGCGCGCAGTTTGCGTGCATCAATTGCATCATATTCTATTGCATATCCGTATCTTGCAATGCGTACGTTTTCCAACCCCGGGATTGTTCTAATCCATTTGTCCTGAATGTCGCAACCAAAGCTGGTGGAAATCCCATTGGGATAAATCAAATCACTGTCCAGACCTTCGGGTTCCAAAAACACATGATGCGATGAATGTGTGGTAAATCGCATTACCTTGTCTTCCAGACTGGGGCAGTATCGCGGGCCGGTGCCTTCTATGTCACCGTTATACATGGGTGCATGCGCGATGTTTTCACGTATTATCTGGTGTGTTGTTTCATTCGTATGTGTTATAAAGCATTGCGCATCAAAATCGTTGGCGGCGCATGGCGCGGAAAACCACTCGTGTGGTTTGTCTGCCGGCTGGGGCTCGCATACGGAAAAGTCTATGCTGTCGCGATATAGGCGCGCCGGCGTTCCCGTCTTAAGACGCATTAACTCAAAACCCGCCGCCCGCAGCGTATCGGATATATGCATGTCGGGTGCCTGGTATTGGCCATTATCCATCAGGCGCCCCGACGGAATTTTTTCCGCGCCCCTGGTTACCAGGCCGCGCAGAAAAGTTCCCGCCGTTATAATAATTGATTTAGCCCTGTATTTATTGTTTACGATTTTTTCGTAAACATCGAAGTCTGTTACCGTTTCGAATATAATCGTTAAATTGGGTGTGTGGTTTAATATATCCATAACCGCGTTATGATACAAATCACGGTCAATCTGGGCGCGCAGTGCACGTGTCGCCGCACCATGCGACGCATTCAGCATACGGAAATGAATTCCCGCGGCGTCGGCCGCTCGTCCCATTACGCCGCCCAATGCGTCTATTTCCGCAACCATTTGGGATTTGCCAGGCCCCCCTATGCTGGGGTTACACGACATTGCGCCAATATCACTTTCGCGCATTGTAAGCAGCAGCGTCTTTGCACCGCGTCGCGCTGCCCCCGCCGCTGCCTCGGTGCCGGCATGTCCACCACCAATAACGATTACATCGAAATTATTCATTAAAAGCGCCCCATACCGCCGTTAACATTTATTGTCTGGCCGTTGATATAGGAGGCCTCTTCGCTTGCCAGGAATACGCACGCCGCGGCGATGTCATCGGGTTCGCCAAAGCGTCCGGCCGGAATTTGCGCCAGATATGCCTTTTTCAGTTCATCTGACAATACGTCTGTCATCGGTGTTTTGATAAATCCAGGCGCCACACAGTTTGCGGTAATCCCACGTGATGCAACCTCGGCGGCGATTGATTTGGTCATGGCGATCATACCGCCCTTTGATGCGGCATAGTTTGCCTGGCCCGGTCCGCCGATAACGCCAATAATAGACGCCATGTTGATAATTCGGCCATAGCGGTTTTTCATCATCGGCATAACACATGCCCGACAGATTTTAAAGGTAGAGCGCAGATTTGTATTTATAACGTCATCAAACTGCTCGTCTGTCATACGCATCAGCAGCGTGTCTTTCGTAATAC
>ERZ778517.2221-NODE-2221-length-11734-cov-5.370323_pt1 | contig 11734 bp, 13 predicted proteins | sample MGYA00510341_ERZ778517 | MGnify/ENA primary metagenome ERZ778517 (study PRJEB29527, sample SAMN07138964) | mouse gut metagenome | material: feces | host: mouse | place: China:Nanjing | collected 2016-01-25 ... | reverse complement strand
GTTTTATTGTATCAAAAAAAGTCAGCTTTTGCTGACCTTTTTTGACAGTCTGGGCGGGGCGGTTTTATCCGCCCCGCCCTTTCATAAATCTGGGGGTGACACCATGAAAAGCAAGAAAAAAAACGCCACGAATTCCCTTCAAAAAGCGACAAAGCGCTGGGGACTTCTCTTTATGGGGCCTGTACTTATCGCATTTTTCATCGGGTTTATCTGGCCTTTTATTCAGGGTATCTGGCTGTCCATGTGCCAGTTCCGTTTGATTTCCGACGCGAAATTCATTGGCTTCGGCAACTATGTGAAGACCTTTCAGGATGCTTCTTTCCGCCATGCGTTCTGGTATACGGCAATGTTTGCGGTCGTATCCCTTGTCTTCATCAATGTGCTGGCTTTTATCGTGGCATATATTTTGACGCTGGGAATTAAGGGCAGCAATCTGTTCCGTACCGTATTCTTTATGCCAAACCTGATCGGCGGTATTGTACTGGGTTATATCTGGTCGATGATCTTCGACGGTATCCTCGGCCGCTATCAGACATCCATTCTGTTAGAGAGCAAATACGGCTTCTGGGGACTGATTATTCTGATGTGCTGGCAGCAGATCGGCTATATGATGATTATTTATGTAGCAGGGCTGCAGAACGTGCCCGGCGATATTCTGGAGGCGGCCCGCATCGACGGCGCGACTTCCATGCAGACGCTGTTTAAGGTAACGATTCCCAACGTGATGAGTTCCTTTACCATCTGTATGTTCCTTTCCCTGACAAACGGTTTCAAGCTGTTTGACCAGAACCTGGCATTGACCGGCGGCCAGCCGTTCGTCATCCAGCCGGGCGGAACGACTATTAAGACGACAGAAATGCTTGCGCTCAATATTTACAATACCTTCTACAGCTCCAACACGACTTCTCAGGGTGTGGCGCAGGCAAAGGCGGTTGTTTTCTTCGTCCTGGTGGCGGGACTCGGACTGCTTCAGTTGAGCTACACGCGTAAGAGGGAGGTGCAGCAGTAATGAAAAAGAATACACTTTCTGCCGCGAATCGGCATAAAACCATTCTTACTGTGATATTGTCCGTGATCAGCATTATCTATATACTTCCGGTGCTGGCTGTGGTAATGAATTCGTTTAAACAGAATACATTTGTAAAGACCGACACATTTGCGCTTCCCACCGGGGAGATGAGCGCCGGGTTCGACAATTTCATAAAGGGTATGACCTTTGGTAACTATCCCTTTGTGAAGAGTGTGCTCTACAGTGTGGAGATTACGCTGCTCGCCACCTTTTTGATTTTGCTCTGTACCTCCATGGCGGCGTGGTACATCGCGAGAGTGGATTCCCTTCTCTGTAAGGCGGTTTACTTCCTGTGCGTATTCTCCATGGTGGTGCCCTTCCAGATGGTCATGTTCCCGCTGTCCAAAACGGCGGATAAGCTGCACCTGAACACGCCCCTGTCGATCTCGATCGTCTATCTGGGATTCGGTGCAGGGCTTGCCATCTTCATGTTTGTCGGATTTGTAAAAGCGATTCCGCTGGAGGTGGAGGAGGCGGCGTCCATCGACGGATGCGGGCCGGTAAGAATCTTCTTCCAGGTGGTTGTGCCGATGTTAAAGCCGACCATGATTTCCGTGGGCATTCTGGAGATCATGTGGGTATGGAATGACTATCTGCTGCCGGTACTGGTGCTGGATATCAATAAATACCGCACGATTCCGATTCACATCCAGTATCTGAAGGGAAGCTACGGCACGGTGGATCTGGGCGCGACGATGGCGCTGATCCTGATGAGTATTATCCCGGTTATCATTTTCTATCTGTCCTGCCAGAAGTACATCATTAAGGGTGTGGCTGCAGGCGCAGTCAAAGGCTAAAGTGAAAAACGCGAGAAGAACTTCTAAAGACGTCTCGCCATAGAACGAGACGCCAAGAAGTTCTAGGGAAGCGCTGATTAAATCAGCACTTCCTTAGAGCCTCCGGCGGATGCACACGGATTTGCAAAGGAATGTGCCGCTTCGCGGCGCAAATCCGGTGCGGGAAACGCTTTAATCAGCGTTTCCCTAGATTTGCTTCGCAAATCACTCTCGCCTAGGAGAATGCCTGAAAAGCGGCATTCTCCGTACAGACTTGAGATTCCACGAAATAAAATCACGGGGAAGCGATGATTCGTTCACCGCTTCCTCAGATTATATCAGGATAAAAATTACTGATTGAACTTGCCAATTTTGACAAATTATTGTAAAATTTTTATAGAAATCGATTTCCGAGTGGATTCGGAATGATTGACAGGAAAGGACATGTGGATGTTATGAGAAAGAGCGGTGTTTTGCTGCCTGTTTCCGCTATCCCGTCAAAGTATGGGATTGGCGCGTTTTCCAAAGAGGCATATACCTTTATCGATCTGTTAGAAGAAGCGGGGCAGTCCTATTGGCAGATACTGCCGCTTGGTCCCACGGGCTATGGGGATTCTCCCTATCAGTCTTTTTCCACTTTTGCAGGAAATCCTTATTATATAGACTTGGAGTCTTTGGTGGAGGCCGGGTATCTGTCGAAGAAGGACTGCGAGCAGTATGATTTCGGTGACGACGACGCTTATGTCGATTACGAGAAGATCTATCTGTCCCGGTTTAAGGTGTTAAAGACGGCGTTTAAAAACAGCCGGATTGAAAAGGATGAAGCATATCGGAAGTTTGTGGAGGAGAATGCCTACTGGCTGAAAGACTACGCCCTCTATATGGCGGTAAAGAACGCTTTTGGCGGAAAGAGCTGGGCAGAGTGGGACGAGGATATCAAGCTCCGCAAGCCGGAGGCGATGAAGATATACGCGGAAAAGTATGCGGAGGAAGTGAGTTTTTATCAGTTCCAGCAGTATCTTTTCGCGAAACAGTGGTTTGCGCTGAAAGAGTACGCGAACAATAAGAACATTGAGATTATCGGGGATATTCCGATTTATGTGGCGTTTGACAGTTCGGATACATGGGCGAGTCCTGAGTTGTTCCAGTTGGATGAGACGCTGACGCCCGTGGCGGTGGCGGGATGCCCGCCGGATGCTTTTTCCGCTACGGGACAGCTTTGGGGAAATCCGCTGTATCGCTGGGATTACCATAAAAAGACGGATTACGAGTGGTGGATGAAGCGAATCGGCTACTGCTATAAGCTCTATGACGTGGTGCGGATCGACCATTTCAGGGGGTTTGACGAGTATTATTCCATTCCCTTCGGCGACGAGACGGCGGAGTTCGGGCATTGGGAGAAGGGGCCCGGCTACGATATCTTCCAGACCATGAAGGCGAAGCTTGGGAAAAAATCCGTCATTGCGGAGGATCTCGGATTCTTGACCAAATCAGTCATTAATTTGGTGAAGAAGACCGGCTATCCCGGCATGAAAATTTTACAGTTTGCCTTCGATTCCAGGGAGGAGAGCGATTATCTCCCCCACAATTATGTGGCGAACAGCATTGTCTATACGGGAACCCATGACAATGATACGACGCTCGGCTGGTATGAGAAGCTGAACCGCAGGGATAAGGCTTTTGCGAAGAGATATTTGAACATAAAGACGAATAAAGATATGCAGTGGGAGTTTATCAGGGCGGCCATGGCCAGCGTATCTGATACCTGCGTGATTCCGATGCAGGACTATCTGGGGCTGGGAACAGAGGCCAGAACCAATATGCCCTCCACGCTGGGGACGAACTGGAAGTGGCGGATGCTGCCCGGACAGTTTACGGAAGAGCTGGCGGGGCGGATTTTGGAAATGTCGAAGCTCTACGGCAGAGCAAAAGCGTGAGAAACGCGAGAAGAACTTCTAATCGCTCGCGGCAAAGGCTGCATCACAAAGTAAGCATAGCTGACTTGGAAGTTCTAGATTTGCTTCGCAAATCACTCTCGCGTAGGAGAATGCCAAAAACAAGGCATTTTCTGTACTGTATAGAGATTCCGGAGAATATGGCGGGGGATGCAGATGGCGGAGATTACGATAAAAGACATAGCGAAAGAATGCGGCGTAGGCGTCAGTACGGTCTCCCGGGCTATCAATAATCATCCGGACATCAACCCGGAAACAAAGAAAATGATTCTGGAAGTGATTGATCAGACCGGTTTTATTCCGAACAACAGCGCCAGAAACTTAAAACGCACGGACGCCAAATGCATTGCCGTACTTGTGAAGGGAATTACGAATCCACTGTTCAGCGGCATGATCAAGATTATCGAGGAGGAGACGCAGCGGAGCAGATATGCGCTTGTCCTCCGGCATGTGGAAGAGCAAGAGGATGAGATCGACGTGGCATTGGAACTGGAGAAGGAAAAAAGGCTGCGGGGAATTGTATTTCTGGGCGGTTTGTTTGAACATACGGAGGAAAAGCTGGAAAATCTGAAAGTGCCTTTTATTTTCAGTACCATAGGTGTCAATATTTCAGACCGGGTCGGTAAAGTGGAGTTTTCCAATATTGCGGTGGATGACAGACTTGAAAGTGAGAAGATGACCGAGTACCTGTTAGGACTTGGGCACAGGAAGATTGCATTGATCACGGAGGAAAGGGGACCGATCGGTAATCTGCGGACGCAGGGGTATCGGGAGGCTTACGCGAAGCGAAAGCTTGAGGCACCGGAGGAACTGATCTGCTATGTCCGCGAAGAAATGGATCATTACTCCATGGAAAACGGCTATCTGACCGCGAAGAAACTTCTGGAATCCGGCGCGGAGGTCACAGCGATTTATGCCGTGTCGGACTCGCTTGCAATCGGCGTGTGCCGTGCCGTGCTGGAGACAGGCAAAAGGATTCCCGACGATATTTCGGTTGCCGGGTATGACGGTATTGAGATGGGTGAATATTATAATCCGAAACTTACCACGATCAAACAGCCGGTGGAGGAGATCGCCAAAAAGACGATCCGGCTTCTCCTGGATGTGATCGGAGGGCGCAAGGATCACCAGCAGATTATCTTTCCGGCGGAACTTGTGGCGAGGGATTCCACGGGCCCCTGCCGCGGATAGATGGAAGCATGACAGCGGCCGGTGCGTATGCGGAAGCGGAGCAGGGGGCAACAAGGTTACGCCGGAAGTTACTGGCGATAGGCAGGCGGATGTATCAAAAACGCCGACGGCTCAGATTAGAATTGTGATAGGCGGGATCGTTTGTGACGTCTTGACTAAACCAGTCGAGAGGGAGAAACGCTTCCGCTGTTTCTTCGTTCGGAAACTCCACTTCCGCGATAATAAGGGGGGTGAAAGGCGGCTCGAAGATATCCAGCTCGACGCATAGACTGAACTGGTCAATTAAATTTCCTTTGGACGACACATATGTCGGGTCAAACTGCGGATGCTCGATGGGAATGACATACCGTTTTTTGGAGATGATATTTCCGTCCGCTTTTTCCCGCAGATGATAGTAGGACTCTTCGTTTAGGGGGAGATTGTACTCCTCTCTGGCGAGCAGTCCTTTTCCTTTGTAGGTCAGATAGTAGGAGTCATCCTCCCTGCGGATTCTGACAACAGGGTCAGTGTTCAGATAAGCCTGCTCAATGATGCGGCAAGGGTAAGAGTCCAGATTGACCGGTAGGGTTCTGACTGTGAATTTGCGTTCGATTTCCATTGTGGGGTCCTTTCGATTCGGTTGTTTTATTTCATATCTCTATTTTCAAATATTCATTAACGGTCTCTATTATAAGGGGATTGGATGGCGGTGTAAAGTCCTGTCTGTTTTCTGGATTTTTCATGTGGCGTTTGGTTATAAACTGGTAGTTTGTGCGAAAAGCGTACAGTTGACTGTGCCGATAATATATGTTAGGGTAACGGAGGTAATTGTTGATTTTCAACATGGAGACTATACGATGTATATTGCAGACGAAAAGAGATATGAAACGATGCCTTATCGCCGCTGTGGCAGCAGCGGACTTTTGCTTCCGGCGGTTTCTCTGGGCTTATGGCATAATTTTGGTTCCAATGGAAACTTTGAAAACATGGAGACGGTGTGCCATACGGCTTTCGACCATGGGATCACGCATTTTGATCTGGCAAATAACTATGGACCTGTGTACGGCGCGGCGGAGGAAAATTTCGGAAGGATTCTGAAAAAGAGTCTGGGGATTTATCGGGACGAGCTGGTGATTTCCACGAAAGCCGGATATGATATGTGGCCGGGTCCTTATGGAAACTGGGGCAGTAAGAAATATCTGGTTGCAAGTCTGGATCAGAGCCTGCGCCGTATGGGTTTGGAGTATGTGGATATTTACTACCACCACAGACCCGATCCCGAGACGCCGCTTCAGGAAACGGCAGGAGCGCTGGATGGCATGGTCAGAAGCGGAAAGGCGTTATATGTGGGCATTTCCAACTATGACAGAGAGCAGACGGAGGCGATTGCCGCCCTTTTTAAGCAGATGGGAACACCGTTTATTATTAATCAGAGAAGATACTCCATGCTTGACCGGACGATTGAGAAGGATGGGCTCAAGGACTACGCAGCGGCTCACGGGATTGGTGTGATTACGTTCTCCCCGTTGGGGCAGGGGCTTCTCACAGACCGCTATCTTCATGGTATTCCGGAAGACAGCCGCGTGCGGGCGGACGGGCGTTTTTTAAAGGAGAGCGCCATAACAGAAGATATGCTTCAAAAAATCAAAAAACTGAATGCGCTCGCGGCTCAGAGAGGACAGTCCCTTGCGCAGATGGCGCTGGCGTGGATTCTCAGGGACGGCGATATCACCAGTGTGCTGATCGGCGCGTCTCGTCCGTCTCAGGTGCTGGATAATATCGGGATGATTGGGAACACGTCTTTCAGTGAGGAGGAGAGACGGGAAATTGATGAGATTTTGGAGGGATAAATGCGTATGCCGACGGATGCGGTACTTTAGTGTCGGCGATTAAAGGGTTGTATTTATTTTTTGTAATAACGCTTCCTGCAATACCTGTGAAAAATTGAGTCCAAGAGAAAGAGCCTCCTCGTTGAGCCATGCCGGGATCGTGAGTGTTTTTTTCACGGCTCTGGAGTTCGTGCGTTTCTGGTAGGCAAGCATGTCAAATTCAATGATAACACAGCATTCGTTTGCAGAGAGCGCGACTTCGTAAGGAAGGGAGGGAGCAGGGATTTCCTGCTTCTCTTTTTTTCGGCTTGTAATGGCAAGCCCGAGAGCATCGACAGCCATTTCGTAAGCGCTTTGCATATTGTCCCCCTGTGTCATACATTCGGGCAGATCGGGAAAAGTGATCCAGAAACCGCCTTCTTCCGCGGGGTGAAAGATCGCAGGGTAGAATAATTTTTGCATACGTGTCACTCCTTTTGCCGATGATATTATTTCAGACCGGCTTGTTTCAAAATGGCTTGCTCCATACCCTTCTTCAAGTCTCTGGCATGGCAGGGAACGATTACGGTTTTTTGTGTGTGTCGGTTTTTCATTTTAACATGGGAGCCGTTCTGGCTAATCATGCTAAAACCATTTTTTTTTAGGTACTTAAGCATTTCAGAGGATGTCATTGGCATCTTGTATTATTCCTTTTCTTAAGTGAAATCATTATAACACGTATGAATACGTGTGTCAATTACTGCATCTACCTGGAAACTTCCGGCGAAATGCCGTGACAGATATGGCTTGGAACAGCCATACAGACCAAATGTAAATGATGGATATAGCGTAGCATGATGCAGAGTAATATGTCAAGCGATTGTGTTTTTGAAAGAGGTGAGAGATATAATGATAAATTGGTTTGTCTGCTTTCGGATGTTCTGTGCTATAATATTGTAGGAGTGAAACTGGTAGATTTATGGCTTATTGTTTATAGTAAAAGGGGAAAACGGTCATGTGGATGTATTTGTATGCGTTGCTTTTTGTCATTGTAGTAATTGTAATATATGGATTACAGAATTGGCAGTATAAAAAGACGGAATATTACGAGCAGACTAAAAATTCCTATTTGAGCGTCCTTTTTGATAAGGGACGTCTGGGTGAATTTTACACATATAAAGATCTTAAGCCGCTTGATGGGTATAAACGTTATTTGTTCAATTTATATATTCCGAAAGAAAACGGGGAAACAACAGAATTGGACGTTGTTCTTTTGCATGAATCGGGTATTTATGTGTTTGAATCCAAAAATTACAGCGGGTGGATTTTTGGAACAGAAACTCAAAGATATTGGACGCAGACCTTGCCTGCCGGGCGGGGACGGTCGCAGAAAAATAAATTTTTTAATCCAATCATGCAGAACAAGGGGCATATAAAATGGCTTCAAGCATTTCTTGTGGAACAGTCATTGCCTTTTTATTCTTACATAGTATTTAGTGATCGATGCACATTGAAGGATATCAAATTGACCAGCTCGGACCATTATGTTATGAACCGACATAAGATTCTTTCTGCAGTTCGACAAAATATAGCTAAGGTAGGAAAACGATTATCGCCGGAAAAAATAGACGATTTATTTGAGAAACTGTATCCGCTTACACAGGTGGACGAAGTTAGAAAAATGACGCATATTCAAAATATTCAGCAGAAAACACAAAAGAGTGTTTTGCAGTCCGCCCCTGCCGTTATGGAAACGCCAAAGGCTGAGGAAGCGATATGTCCCCGCTGTGGCGGAAAACTTGTTATGCGCACGGCAAAAAAAGGGGAACGTCAGGGGAAACAGTTTTTGGGGTGCTCCAATTTTCCGAAATGCAGGTACATTGAGGATTTGCCGATCGAGTCATAAAATGAGGAAAGGTCTGGTATTTGTTGTTTTAGAGAGACAGTGTCGGTATGAGATGAGAGTATAGAGATATGATAAATCAGGATCTGACAAAAGGTAATGTGACAAAATCGCTGCTTGTGTTCGCGGCGCCGATGATTTTAGGGAATCTGCTGCAACAGTGCTACAACATTGCGGACACATGGGTGGTGGGAAAATTTGTGGGCGCGGATGCGCTGGCGGCGGTCGGCTCATCCTACGCGCTGATGACGTTTTTAAACTCTCTGCTGATTGGTCTTAGTATGGGAGGCGGCGCTGTCTTTTCCTATTATATAGGAAAGGGAGACAGGGAGAGGGTGCGCATCTGCGCGCAGACGGCTTTTGTGCTGATCGGTGTGCTGGCGGTGGCGCTCACTCTGGCTTCGCAGGCGCTGATGCATCCGATTCTCACGCTGCTTCGCACGCCCGCGGAACTTTATGAAATGACAAGGGAATATCTGGCGGTTGTCTTTTGGGGGATTTTCTTTATCTTTTTATATAATTATTTTGCTTTCCTGCTGCGCGCGCTTGGAAATTCCGTCGCGCCGCTGTACTTTCTGGGGGCGGCGTCGGCGCTGAATATTGCGCTTGATTTATTTTTTGTATGCAGTCTGAAAAGGGGACTTTCCGGGGCGGCGGAGGCGACGGTGATCGCGCAGGCGGTTTCCGGACTGGGGCTTGGCATTTATCTGTGGGTTAAGGAACCGTACTATCGTTTTTCCCTGAGCCGTTTTTTGCGGGAGGAAAAGCCGGTGGGAGAAATCTGCGGCTATTCTCTGATGACCGGCGTGCAGCAGTCGGTGATGAATTTCGGCATTCTGATGGTGCAGAGCCTTGTCAACAGCTTCGGCCCCGCGGTGATGGCGGCTTTTGCGGCTACGGTAAAGATTGACACGTTCGCTTACATGCCGGCGCAGGAGTTCGGCAATGCTTACTCCATTTTCATTTCGCAGAATTTCGGTGCGGGACAGCGGGAGCGGGTAAAGCAGGGGACGAGGAAGGCGATGACGGTTTCCGCCGCATTCTGCGGGGTGATTTCGGTTCTGGTATTTGCGTTTGCAAGGTTTCTCATGCTGATTTTTGTGGATGCCGGTGAGACACAGATCATAGAAATCGGTATGCAGTATCTGCGCATCGAGGGCGCTTTCTATATTGGTATCGGCGTCCTGTTCCTGCTGTACGGGTATTTCCGGGGCGTTAACAGACCGGGCGTGTCCCTTGTGCTGACGGTGATTTCCCTTGGAACGCGGGTTGCGCTGGCATATGTTCTGGCGGCGGTTCCGGCAATCGGTGTGCTTGGTATCTGGTGGGCGATTCCCATCGGCTGGGCGCTTGCGGATGTGACGGGATTCGTGTTGATGCGGCGGAGTGGGAAATCCGGTGAAAAATAAAAATCCTGTTATATCATAGAAAACGATTTGGTAAGAGTTTTGACAAATAGAACATAATTATGGTATAATTTGACCATATTAAAAACGGGAGGTGTATACGATGCCGCAAATTATTCCAATCAAAGATTTAAAAAATACTTCCGAGATTTCTGATCTGTGCCATAAATCGGAAGAGCCAATTTATGTGACAAAAAACGGGTATGGGGATATGGTTATTATGAGTATGGAGATTTATGAAAGCGCCATGCGCCGGTTTTCGGTGTATAAGGATGTTGAAGTGTCAGAGCGGCAGTTGGAAAGCGGGCAGATCAGGGATGCCAGAACAGCCTTGGCGGGAATGAGGGCTAAGTATGGCTTATAAACTGATTGTTACAGAACGTGCAGATGAATTACTTGATCATATTTTGTATTATCTGATTTACCAGTTAAAAAATGAGCAGGCGGCGGCGCATTTGCTGGATGAAGTAGGCAGCATATATGACCGTCTGGAAGAAAATCCCCGACAATTTCCATTGAGCGGGGATACATATTTGGCAGCAAAGGGATATCATGAAGCTGTGACCAGACAGATGAATTATACGATAGTTTATAGTATTAGCGGGAACAATGTGAATATCGTCGGAGTTTTTCATCAATTGGAAAACGATCAAAGGAAAGTGGAATATTAGGGGGCGAAACCCCGGAACGGAGGAACACATGAGCAAAACAGCAATTTTTTTCGCAACAGGTTATGAGGAGATCGAGGCGCTGACGGTGGTGGACATCCTGAGGCGCGCGGGAGAGGAGATCACCATGGTGTCCATCACGGACGAGCGCAGCGTCACAAGCTCCCACGGCGTGGAGGTGACGATGGACAAGGTGCTTTCGGAAGTCAATTTTGACGAGACGGATGTGATCGTCCTGCCGGGCGGGATGCCGGGCACGAAGAATCTGGAGGCATGTGAGGCGCTGATGGAACAGGTGGACGCTTTTGTGAAGGCGGGAAAGACCGTGGCGGCTGTCTGCGCGGCGCCTTCGATTCTGGGACACCGCGGGCATTTAAAAGGAAAGAAGGCGTGTTCCTTCCCCACCATGGAAAGCCAGCTGGAGGGCGCGGACGTGAAGCAGGAGCCCGCTGTAATCGACGGCAATATCATCACGGGGCGAGGCATGGGCGCGGCGATTCCCTTTGGGCTTGCCATTCTGGAAAAGCTGCAGGGGAAAGAGGCGGCTGACGCGATGGGCAAAAGCATAGTTTATCTGTAAAAAGTTTCCATTATATTTTCTTTTCATCCGAACATACTAACATCAAGATAAGCGGCAAACAAAGTGTGCTTTAAGCGGACAAAACCGACGGACAGGCGCACGGAGAATGCGCTTGTCTCAAATATAGATAAAGAATCAAAAGATTCAAAGTATTTCGGAGGTGAAAAGAAATGGCAAGCAACAAGACCAATAGAGTAGAAGTTCCTGAGGCAAAGGCAGCTATGGATCGTTTCAAAACTGAGGTTGCGTCTGAGCTCGGTGTGAACCTGAAAGAAGGTTACAACGGCGACCTGACGTCCAAGGAGGCCGGTTCTATCGGCGGCGAGATGGTTCGTAGAATGATCAAGAAGCAGGAAGAGCAGATGAAGTAACAGAAGCAAAAGTGAAGGCGCCCCGCTT
>ERZ778517.2214-NODE-2214-length-11761-cov-4.205194_pt1 | contig 11761 bp, 5 predicted proteins | sample MGYA00510341_ERZ778517 | MGnify/ENA primary metagenome ERZ778517 (study PRJEB29527, sample SAMN07138964) | mouse gut metagenome | material: feces | host: mouse | place: China:Nanjing | collected 2016-01-25 ... | reverse complement strand
AGGTATTTTTGCATTAGGAAATTCAATATTGAATCTTACGGTGAGAGATAATGACATAGGTTGGACTGTTGATGCGGTAGAAGCAAATATGGCAAGAAAACAGGATATACAAAAATCAAATAATCAAATAAGTCAAACTGAAGGAAAAGAGGCTTCTACAAGGATTGAACGTTTTTTGGAGAGTGAAGAAGAGTATATAAGAAGAACGGAGGAGTATTCAGAAAAATTATTAACTCGATTGGAAGCAAATATAAAGGAAGCGTTGAACGATATTTATGTAAAGGATTTGGGCTATCATAGAAACACAAAGCATTCCAGTGAAGATTATATCCGACAATTAAGAACAAAGGCGGAAGAATTAAGGCAAAAAAACCTAAATAATACGAAAAAGGATAATGTTACAGATTGGGTTGCCGAAGCAGAAAGTGAATTATTCAAAAAGAAAAGACTAATTGAATTAGCAAAGCTATTAGAAACAAGAAATATATTTGATAAATACCGAACCGCATCTGCTAGAGAGCAAATCAATACAATGTTAAATAAGGAGGATGGTCGAAAGGCTATTAGTGCGGCATTGATTGCAAATAGAAAAAACAAAATTGGTGCTAATATGATGGACATTATAGTCTGTGGTGCAATTCCACCATATAATGAATTACTTGGTGGTAAATTGGTAAGCATCTTAGCATGCAGTCCACAGGTTATAAATGATTATACGGTGAGATATAAGAAGCAGGTAAGTGAAATAGCATCTAGGATGAAGGGGAAAAAGGTTATAAGAGATAGTAGATTGGTATATATGGGGACAACCAGTTTGTATGCCATAGGTAGTAGTCAATATAATAGGATAAAGGTTCCAATCACTGAAGATTTTGATTTGAGTTATAAAAAGGTTGGTATTACGGAAGGGTTTGGAACGGTATATTTTTCTAAGAATACAACGGATTTGTTATCAAGGATTTTAGAAAAAATAGATGGAGGGAAAAAAATCAATCATATTTTTGGGGAAGGAACTAGTCCAAGATTCAGGTTGATTAGTAGAGGCGTTGCGGCACTTGGATTAAAGGCTGATTCTTTTTTACAACATTACTCTCCTAGAATTGTGTATTGTATAGAATTGGCCAAAAATTCGAAGGAATTTTTAAATGGTTATACATCAGACTTACAGTATGCATTTGATGTGGGGGATACAGATAGTATTATGCAAACCACGAAAAAAATGAGTGATTATTGGTATAATCGTTGGTTGATGAGTAGAATAAAAGCTGTTGATATTGAAACACGCTTAAATGCATTTAAGGTAGAAGAATTCATGTTAAGTAGGAGGTGCAAGCATGGATAAGTTGGATTTTGTTCGTAAGCTTTATAGAGGTAAAAATTGTTATTCAGATCCATTAACACCTGAGGAAATAGAGATTATTCATATAAGGTCTACAACTGAAAAAATAATTAGTCAGATGCTCGAGGATAGAAAAATTATATTTTTAACAGGTAATCCGGGAGATGGGAAAACATATATTATTAAAGCATTGGATGCTGTGATTAATAAGGTAAATGCTTATGTTGAAACAGATTTAAGTAGTATAGAGGATTATTCTGAAATTGTTGAAAAAATTAAAAACTGTTATGACAATGGTAATGCTTGTATTATAGCAGCAAATGAATATCCATTTTTAAAGCTGGAAAAGGCTATGGGACAAAAATATCCGGAAATAGCAGAACAAATACGTGATGTTAAAAAGAATAGTATCGTGTATGGTGTTCCTTCCTTTGAATGTGGACAAATTGTTGTGGTTGATCTTAATGATAGAAATTTGCTTGACAGAGAAAAGAAAACAATTCTTGCTGCTGTTGATAAGTTAATAGGCTTGCTAGATGAGAGTAAGGGTATTAACCATATATTGGATGAAAATATACAGGCGTTAACCAATGAACTTGTAAGAGAGCAATTATTGAAGATTTTTGATATTATTGCGATTTGTGGTGAGCATTTTGTGATGAGGGATATATTGGGTACCATTGCTTATGCGGTATCTGCGTGTGTTGATGATGAAGAATATACGCATTACTATGATACGTTATTTAGTGGAAGCAGTGAGTTAAACAATTATTTAAAGCAGTTTGATCCTGTGTATCTAAGTGAACCAGATATAGATGAGCAATTATGGAATGGCGAAATAGAAGATGGATGGGTTTTGCAAGTGCCAAGTAAATGGCCTTTTGAGTATGAGGATACGGAGGAGGCACTAACTGCATTTGCTTCATTGAAAAGAAAATTCTATTTTGAGAATATTTATTCGAAAAGAATATCAGAATTACAGCCAGACGAATATGTTGATTGCTGTAAAGTGTTTCAGCAGATTGATTCACGTAAAAGCAAGGTTAGAGATATCATTGTACAAGCTATAAATAGAATGTACCTAAAGTCTGATGATACGAAGAATCAATTACGAATTTGGAGTACACATAGCTATGACTTGAGTAGAGAATCCTCGGCTGCAGTTTCAAGTAGATATATTCCGAATAATGAACTGCTATTAGAATGCCCACGTCCTTCGGATTGGCTGGCGGATATGGAGTATACACCGACACATTTGATTTTACGTCATCAAAGCTTTGCGTCACCAGTATTGAAATTAGATGTAGATATGCTAAAGACATTGTTTATGGTTAGAAGGGGATATCCTGTAGGCTTGCTGTCTGATAAATATGAACAGATGATAGGTCAGTTTCTGAATGAAATAGCAGGAAAAAACGGAGCGACAAAACCGTATGACGAAGGAGAAATAATTATTGCCAATCGAAAAGAGGATTATAAAAAATCACTCTATATTCGTAACAATAAGTATAGCTTTACGGAAGGAGAAGATTTGTAATGGCTGCAAAAAATTTTTTGAAGGAATTGGGTACAGATATTGCTAATACAAAATTAGAGTTTTTGCCAACCTCAAACTCTACAAAACCAATGTTTATTGCAAACGGTTTGTTTAGAGCATGTACAGGTAAAAAATGTAATATAGAGGATGTCTATGAATGGATTATGGGTTCGAAGAGAGCAGATAAAGAACAAATAACCGTAGAGGAATTGAAGGAAAAATATGTGGACATATTGGAGAGAAAATTGGATGAAAATAATGATGATATAAAGGAGTTTGTTTTTTTGCTAGAGAAGGTTCTTAATCCCGATACTGCAGTACAAAATAGATATAAAGAGTCTGTTATGCTTATCAGCTCCTATTGGTTTATATCTGATAGAAAAAGGGGAGAAGCTAAAATAGGTGATTTTATTTATGATATTTTAGCTCAACCTAAAAATGGGAGGAAATCAAGGGCTATAGAATTAACTCAGAAAGCATTACAAAATGATAAGGATGATATCACAAGATTAATTAAGCCTATATTAGGTGCAAAAGTAATTCAGGGAGATCGACAAATAACAACCGAAAAGGATTTTGTTGAGATTGATATGAATTTCTCAAAAGCTGTTATACGTGATGGCTATGATGCGATAGCAGAGAACATGATTTTTATGGAGCAGACAAATAATTCTTTACTGTTCCTCAAAAGAGTAATTAATTATGCTACATTCGCAACGGTTTTTTATTTGATTGACGTGAATCATGCTATGTATAATGCTGTTCGAGTTCCCTTGCTACTTGATTCAGGAATTGGTTTGTCTGCTGTTGAGGTGGCAAGTGAAGAGTGTTATAAAAGCGGAAAGAAGGAAGTGGAAAATTTTTATATAAATTGTATAAAGGAAAGGCTGAGAAGCGAGATTGTAAATCACAATTCTGAGGAAGAGTGTCTAGAATATATTGAGAAATCTCCGTTTGATGAGACTAATGAAAAAAAGGATGAAAGAGGATTGGTAAAAAGGTATTTTTCTGCATATGTACAGAGTGGGGATGCTCCGTTGGATGCATTGGCAAAGGCTTTGCAGATGGCTCTATATACATTTACATATTCTAATAATACTCCATCTGATTTTTGTCGAGTATGCGGTGGTAGAAGCGGACTTGTTGGTCCTAAGGGGAATGCCGCAACAAAACGCTTACTTATAGATAGATTTTTATTAGAAACAATTGCATTATCGGTGGTGTCACCACAAGAATTAGAAAATGGCATGGAGTTTAAGGAATTTGGTAAGAGGTTAAGGGAAAAATATAATATTATTATTGGTACGGATGTTGAATTAGAGTATGAGCTATTAGAAGTTGCAAATATTGCACAACTGGTGCCGGGAGACTTGAGAGGAGAGTTAGCGAATAATGCGAGAGGTATAGCGGATATGCTTAATTCTATGAATTTAGCAAAAAGATATGCAGATGGTGTTACTATTATAGGATGGAGGTTACAGTGATGGATTTATTAACTAAAGTTATTGCAGAAGCTATATCTAAGAAATGCAATGCTGGAAGCTTTGGTATTTCATTGATTAATATTCCTTCTGTCAATTATGCAGATCTTGTGTCAAATATAAGTTTAAGTAAGAAAACTGATATTTTCTTTTTGGGTTTTTATGATAAAGAAATTAAGACTATGGGATTGGATAAAAGTGACAATATAAGCTTGTATTATACTGTAGAGGAGGCGGAAATATCTCGAAATACCGGAGATGAGAGTATATTTAGAATTCTTGTTATAAAAAGACAGGATATAGAAAAGCTTTCTTCGTTGAGGTGGTTTGAAGAAATTGATATGACAGAAACCTACAAGGCTATCTGTAATTATACAATTAAGCATATTAAAGCAAAAAATTCTACTATCATAAGTTTGATAAAGGCTTTAAAAAGAAAAAGTTTACAATCGGTATTGAGTTTTGAAAATGTTTTAGCTTACTTAGGTTGTATTATGTCTGCGAGTGAAGAAGAACTTCCGCAGGTGGTTCGTACCGAGTTATATAAATTGGGCTTGTGTGCAGATAATTCATTTGCAATTGGTAATGTTGAGATTGATGATTTTGTAAAGAAAATAAAGCGTAATGCTGCTATTGTTAAGAGAATTGGTGGTTTAGAGCAAAAGGAGAGACAGGGCATTAATAACTATTATACTAAGCACCCGGATAGTTCGGTTACAAAGTTGATTTTGAAATACAGAGATATAAAGGATATCAGTATACTGCGCGATATAGATATCGAAGAGGTAGAAGCATGCTTAAAGGCTGTTTCTGCTTCAAAAAAGAAAACAACTGGTAAAAAGAAAAGCAACGATGGAAAAATATCTCAAACAACAGCAGCAGCTCAGTTGATTTTTGATGGCAGTAAAGAAGAAATAGAAGAGGTAATATCAGAATTTGTAGAGAGTGTAAAAAAACAAGAGAACCCAGACAAACCAGAAAAGATAGAAGTGGAGGTGGGCGACAGTAAAATGCAGGTAAGTAGAGAGCCTATTTCAAAAACTGTGGCAACGAAAATGGTATCAAAAAGAAACTATGGAGCTTGTATTTTTGCAGATGTTGATAATGTAAGAGCAGTTATAGATGGTTATAATGATAAATATCATTATAAGGATTTTGGAGAAGAATTTATTAAGCAGATAAAGGATTGGTTAAAGACATCTTTGCAATATATTTCAGATTTGTCTATTGTTAATGCTTTTGAAGAATATTTGTTATGCCGTGATATTATATATGATGAATATACTCGATTGGTAACAGATGAATATGGTCAGATAAGGGATGAAATGGAAGGCTATTCGATTGCTGAACGCTTGCACGATATACCTATGCTGCAGGTTGTTAGTAATATAAAAATTTTTTCAGATTATATTAACGCATATGAAAAGCTACTTGCTGCTATTAATGTGGAATTTCCTAAAATAAGTAATATGATTGCACAAAGCGTAGCAAAAGACATTGCAAATTATATCATGGCTATGGATTATGTATTTGTAATTGGAGAAAGCAAATTTCATGCTATTCCAACACCAATGAATCCAATGTATTTATGGAAGTATGTACGATTAGCAGAGGAAATCCTTGAATCGAAGGGAATAGATGGTAGTGAGGCTGCTTCAATTAATGAGGATGATAAAAGCTTTATAATAAGAAAAGCTGAAGATATTCCGGAACCAGTATCTATCGTTATGATTACTAAAATGCTAAGAGAAGAAGGCGCTGTATATCTTCCAATAGCTGGAAAACTTGGCAATTTGCCAATATATTCCACACAGCCTCAGATTAATGAAGGAAACAGTGGAATTGAAGCTGTTAAACAGAGTGTTGTGAGGTATATGTGCTTATATCCACATGCAAGTATGATGTTAAGAATTACATTTGTGAATCCACCATCTGTGGAAAATGTAATTGCTATGCTAAAAAGGTTAGATGCAGAAAGAGATTTAAGTTCATTTGGTGTGGATATATCAATATATAGAACCAAGGAAGCCCCAAGTCACTGGGTTGAAATAACTGACAAAGCTTTACAAGAAGGACTTTTAGGGAAAATAAAAAATGGAAAGAATATGCACTTTTCCTTGAATATTAAAAATGAGACGATAGATTATGATAAACTGTTGTTGGAACTGGGTAAAAAGAAACAGCATTTAATTGTTATTTTTGATCCTAATGAAAAGGAGATTCGTACAGCCAAGAGCGAAAGATATAATCATATTCATCCCTTGTGCGTGCCTATGGTTTATCAATATAATCCATTCAAGGATGAGGTAGATATTAGACCATCTAATGAGGGTGGAATTTTCTCGTATTATTCAAGTATTTTAGAGAAGCTTAATGAGCATTCTTCGAGCTTTGCTCATACAAGTATATTTAGTAGGTCACCAATAAAAAAGGAAACCTATAACTGCTTACTTGAAAATACAGACTGGATGATTATTCTTGACCAAAATTTAAAAAGCTGGGATATATCACTACAATCAGAAAGTGAAAAGCTTTTTTATAAGGAGGATGAATGTCGTTCGATAGGAATTTATTCGAAAAACAGCAAAAAATTTTTATTAGGATATAAAAAGACTATAGAGAGCTTGGGAAACTATATTGCGTCTGAAAAGGGATTGGAAAATATAATTACAACCATTAGATCAGTAAATGATGATGGTTTGCTTAGTATAGTATCACACTCAACTAATCGGATATTTGATGATAATCATGGAAAAGGTAGTTTAGGGCTTGGTATAACTGCAATATCTTATTTAAACGGAAATAAGGCTTCTTTGCTTGTAGGATTAGATACACAGTTGGCTAGAGAATGGCTCTCTGAACGAGAAGAGGGAATATTGCCAGATTTGATAGGAATTAATCTGCAGAGTGATGATATCTGTGTTGACCTTATTGAAGTGAAAACTGGAAGTGGTGATTTTAGGATTTGTGATGGACAGATATTTGGGCATGCAGTTGAGCAGGTGTGCGTGTTAGATAATCTGGTTAAGGAGATATTTGGACGAAGTGAAAAGATAACGACAGTATCAAGACGAGAAATTTTGCGTCATCATGTATTTGAAAGTCTATATAATGCGGAGATTACTAATACAGAAAAGCACAATTTGACAGAAAAATTGAATCAGTTGTTTGCTGGAGAATTAGATCTAAAAATTAAGAAAAACATAGTTTTTGTTGATTTCAATTCAGCGGATACAAAAAGCGAAATCCTTGAGGCTGGGGATTCTTTAATAGGTAACAGGATTATATTTACTAAGCTTGGAAGTAGTGTTATTCAGAAAATATTATCTGGTATTGAGATTGATGAAAACCTGTTTTTACAAACGGAACAAGCAAATGAAATATTTGCTAATACCGAAAACGATGCTAATATTCCAAAGTTTGACAAAGCCGTATCAGAGTCTATGTCAGAAAACTCTGAAGAAAAAGCAGAAGCTGCTATAGGAGTTACAAATAAGGAGGTAGAGCAGGTAACGGAGGTGTGTGATGATAAAGAAATTGTAAATATAGTTAATACGCCAAAAAAAGAGCAAGAAAAAATATTTATAAAAGAGAAATGCTATCGTCTTAATAAGGTGCTGCGAGATTTTGGAATTAAAGCAGTGCCTATAACCGAAGAGAATGTGCTAGTAGCAGTTCGTTTTATGAGATTTAAAATTGAACTCCGTTCAGGAGAAACTATTAGAAATTTAGAAAAATATAAGCAAGATATTTCACGAGAAATAGAAGCATTTGGTGAGATTATGATTGATAATATCAAGGGAACACGTTATGTAGGAGTGGATGTTCCTTTTGAAAAAAGTGGTAATACACTTGAATTATTAAATAATTTGGATTTGCTTAATTCGTCTAATGGAAACCTTGATGTGTTAGCAGGACAAAAGCCTGATAGTAGCATAGACATTTTTGATGTCTCAAAGGCTCCACATATTTTGATATCAGGTACAACCGGTTCTGGTAAAACAGTATTTTTATATTCGATGATTGTTAGCTTGATAAGTCAACATTCAAAGGATGATTTGGAAATAGTTATTGTGGATCCGAAACAAACGGATTTTCATTTTTTTAAAGGAATTCCACAATTGCGAGATAACAAGATTATTACGGATCCGGAAGAGGCCTTGAGAATGTTAGATGAAATCAATAGTATTGAGAAAGAACGAAGAACACAGTTACTAATCGAAAGTAATAGCAGAGATATTGAGTCGTATAATACTAAAAATCCGTCTAATAGAATGAAAAGATTAGTTGTTTTCATAGATGAATATGCAGATTTAGTTAAGGCTGCAGAAATGCTTGGTATTAGAAAGGATTTTGAGGCTAGGCTATGTATGCTGGCTCAGAGAGTAAGAAATCTTGGAATACATTTAGTTATTGCTACACAACGTCCTAGTGCGACTATTGTAACTACGGCATTGAAGGCAAATATTCCTGTTAGAATATCATTTAGATTACCGGCACATCAGGATTCTATGACGATACTTGATCGAACTGGAGCAGAAGATTTGTTGGGTAAAGGAGATATGCTCGCATTAACTGAGACGGATTATTACAGAATGCAAGGATTTTATATTTCGGAAGAACAACTACAGGAATATTTGAGGAAGTTGAAAAATGAGTAATATATCATTAAATGATTGCGTTGTTGGTCAATTTGTACGAGAATTAAAAAATAGATTTTTGTGTGAGGTTGTTATAAATGGCAGGGTAGAGGAATGTTATATACCCTCATCATGTCATTTGGGCAATTTTTTGCAGTTGGAAGGAAAGGATGTACTGCTGCTTCCAATTGCGGCAAAAAAATCTAGGACAGCATTTGCAGTAATTGCGGTAAAATATAAGCGAAGTTATATAATACTAAATACCTCTTATGCCAATAGACTTATAGAATACGCTATACAAGGAAGATGTCTTTCGTATTTAGGGAGTCGAAGAAACCCTGCAAGAGAAAAGAAAATAGAAGATTATAAATGCGATTTTTATATAGAAGATACAAATACGGTCATTGAGGTAAAAAGTATAATATCGACAAGCAATATAGGAGAATTTCCAACAGTATACTCTGAAAGAACATTGAAGCAATTATATAAAATAAAAGAGCTTTTGAGAACGGGATATAAAGTTGATTATATTATTGTTTCTTTGAATCCATATGTAAAGGCGATTGAACTTATACGGGATACGGAGTTTTATAAAGAATTTGACGAATGTATTAATCTCGGGATGAGTGTACATGCATTTGGATGTAGAGTTTCGAACGGAATGGTTTTATTGGATAAAAAATTGGATCTTCTGTGAGGTAGTTTGAGGTAATGTGTACTAAGTTTAATTTAGTCCAAGATTAGTTTAAAATAGTCCAAGATTTAGCTCAAGATTAGCCCAAGTCGGAAAGGAAATTATATGATATATACAGACGAACAACTTATAGATAAAATCAAAGATATGATAGAAAAATTTGAAGATGAAGTTGTTGAGTTTAAGGAAGCAAGAACCAACTATTCTTTCAAGGATATAGGCAAATATTTCTCTGCGTTAGGAAATGAAGCAAATATTCGTGGGAAGAAAGAGGCATGGCTTGTTTTTGGAGTCGATAATCATAAAAATATTGTGGGTTCTGCCTACCGAAAAGATGGTAGTCTGCAAAATTTGAAAAAAGAAATCGTCGGTGGAACAAATGAACGAGCAACATTTATGGAAATCTATGAGCTTGAAATGGAAGGGCGTAGAATAGTAGCGTTTCAAATACCACCGGCAACACGAGGGATACCTACAACTTGGCAGGGTGCAGCTTATGCCAGAGAAGATGAAAATTTGTGCCCGTTGCCGATTGATAAAATGGATTTAATTAGGAGTCAGGTTGGCGTAGATTGGTCTCAACAAATTGTAGAAAATGCAAGCTTTGATGATTTGGATTCCGAAGCTGTGGCAATGGCGAGGGAGTTGTTTTTAAAGAAACATAAGGCTGCTAAAAAATCGACGGACCTACTTGAGAAGATGAGTGACATTGAGATTCTTAACAAGGCTGGGATACTGATAAAAGGACAGATTACAAATTCTGCATTGATACTTTTGGGAAAAGCGGAGTCATCATATTTGTTTGATGGATTCATTCCGAGAATTACATGGACTTTGTATAACGGAAATGGTGTGGCAAAGGCGTATGAGCATTTTGACATGCCACTCTTATTGGCTGTTGATAAAACCTACGCAAAAATTCGTAATGAAAAGTATAGGTATATGGCAGGACAGCAGACGCTTTTTCCGGACGAGACATATCAATATGATCAGGATGTAGTTAAGGAGATTATCAACAATTGTATTGCACATTCAAATTATCAGTTGCGTGGCAAGATTAATGTAGAAGAATTTGAGGACCGTCTTGTGTTTATTAATGAAGGTTATTTTATCCCGGAGACCATAGAGCAAGCTTTAGAGGAGGGATATAAGCCGCCATATTACAGAAATACATTTTTATGTAGAGCAATGGTAAATTTGTATATGATTGACACAAATTCCATGGGAATTCCTATGATGTATCAGGTGCAAAGAGAAAGGTGCTTTCCATTACCAACCTTTGATTTAGAGAATCCTAATAGAGTAAAGGTAACATTATACGGGCAAATTTTGGATAAGAATTATACGCAGCTTTTGCATGCGAATGGCGATTTGGACTTGCCAACAGTGTTTTTACTTGATAAGGTACAGAAGAAGGAGACGATTTCTAAGGAAAGCTATTTACAATTAAAGAAACAAAATTTGGTAGAGGGTAGATATCCTCATATTTATGTTTCATATGAAGTTGCTAATATTGTGGGACAACAGACAGATTATGTCAGAAATAAAGGATTAAGCAACGATGTTTACAAGCAAATTATTATTAATGCATTAGAAACAATGGAAAGAGCAAGTGTTAATGAATTAAAGCAGATATTGTCTGGTGCATTGCCGGCTGTTTTGGATGATAAGCAGCAGTCAAAGAAGGTATCCAATATTCTTCAAGCTATGAAACGAGAAGGTACTGCTGATGTTGATGGAACTGGACATAGTGCGAGATGGTATTTGAAAAAATAAATCTTGGACTAAATTAGTTCAAGAAAAGCTATTTTAGTCTAAGATTTAGTCCAAGAAAATGCTGAAACGCTGAAAACAGAAGGTTTTCGTCTTGGACTAAGCAATATACTTAGTTCAAGATTATGATGATCTATGTGTTTAAGGCATAGTTTTTGCTCTGCCTGGGAGGTATATAATGCGTGACCCGATTGAGAATATTAGCAAATTGCAAAAACAATTGAATGATTTGCAATTGGAAAGTAAGTAGGTAATAATCCGTATCTACAAATTCCCTTCCATTTTTGATAAGATAAT
>ERZ778517.2212-NODE-2212-length-11768-cov-4.511141_pt1 | contig 11768 bp, 9 predicted proteins | sample MGYA00510341_ERZ778517 | MGnify/ENA primary metagenome ERZ778517 (study PRJEB29527, sample SAMN07138964) | mouse gut metagenome | material: feces | host: mouse | place: China:Nanjing | collected 2016-01-25 ... | reverse complement strand
TTTTGATGTTGAATTAGATAAAGAGTATATTGAAAAAATGATACAGCTTCCAGTGCAGATACCAGAATTGTCTTCAAAAGATGTTCAAAACTATTTATTGCTACTAGTAATGCAGAAATATATGAAACCAGATATTTTTGAGACACTGATAGAAAAAATAGAAGAAAAGAAATTGATGATAGGGGAAAGTACAATTGATTATGAGAAAATAAAGGAGATTATAAATAGTAAATCTGATATTTATAGAGATGGAATGCAAAATGAATGCGATGATGTTGCAAAAGTAATTCTTCAGATTCGTTCCATTGTTGCCCATACTCTTAAAGGAAATCCGCGGCAGGCAAAGAGGTTTCTTAATACATTTATTACAAAAAGGCGGTTGGCAAAGCTGTATTATGGTGATGAGCTTGAAATGGGAATTATGGCTAAATTACTCGCTTTGCATAAATTGAATCCTGATTTATTTGATAAATTGAATGAGTGGAATACAAATTATGATACGGAAAATGAACAGTTCAAACGTATGAGACAGAGCTTGGATGATGACAATCCAGATTCAGAATTTGCAAAGTGGAATAAGCCACGAATTAAAGCATGGGTAAAATGTCCACCTGTTGAATTGGAAAAGAAGAATTTGAATAAGTATTTTTATTTAACGAGAGAAATATTGAAAAAACAAGATGATATAGAGTCTGATTTAAGTGAGGAAAGCAGGAGAATTTTGGAAAGAATAGGTCGGTTTAATCCTGGTTTGGCAGATGGGATAATGAGGGATATGAAAGAATTGTGCACGACCGATTTAGAAGATGTGATGAAAGTGCTTATTAAAAAGATAGAGATTGGAGATATTGAATCAAATGTTTATAGCCTGTTATTTGTTAATTTCTTTGACTACCGTGGTGAAATAGTCGAGGCGATAAAAAAGGCAGGTAGGCAGGTAGAAGCAGGGGATCTGCCATCGTTTAAGGCTATGTATTCCAGTGATACAGATGTGATGGAGAAATTATTTGATGAACTTGTAAAAGCGAAGCGCATGAAAAATGTAATTAAAGATAAAATTGTAAAAATAGGAGAATAAAATGGGAACATCAAAAGGATATATTGCGCCGACAACTCCGTATTGGTCACAAGCGAAACGGTCAGTGACCTCTTATATTAATAATGGAGATGGAGAGTCTAGGGCTAAAGCAGCAAGTAAATATGCATCAGCAATGCATCACGATTTAGACGCTTCACAACAATTTACAAAAGCAGCAGGTAGTATTTTGTCATTTGCTCAGGCAGTATCGCATGGTGGTATAAATAATGCATTGCAGGAGTTCAATCGAAATGATTTGATAGGAAAATCATCGGATGAAATATATAATGAACTTATTCAAGAATTTACAAATTATGGGAATACAACAGAAGATTATTTGTCTGCAGAAGCGATTAGGGCAGCTTTAAAAAGGTTGGATGTAACCGACATGGAAGATTTAAAGGATATTGCATCAGATGTTTTATTGAAAGAAATGCTGATTGAATATATAAAATTTAGTTTCGCATTTCGATATGAAGAAAAGATACGGATGAAAAGAAGTCCTGAAGAAACAGAGCATTTATTAAAAAAAATGGATAAATATATTTCTAATGAATTACATAATAACTTGAAGCTGGAAGATATAAAAAAAATGGACTTTGGGAGTTTGCAAGCTTCAGAAGTAGTAAAAAGGTCACTTGAAGATGCATATCAGGTGTTTGAATTGTTTTATGGAGAGGCATAGAAGATGAGAATATGGATAGATAAAGAAAATGAAATGCTTCCAAACAAAGATTGGAATGATTCGTATATTTTTACACTTACGAGGAAGAAATATAGTACTATATTTTCTGGAATTACAGATACATGGTATAGAATGGATTGTATGGCTATACAAGAAATTTATGAAGATTTATTCATTATAGGTATTAGTGTGTTTGCGATAGACAAGAGGGTTTCAAGGAGATTATTTCCAGATTGCTGGACAAGAGAAATTAGTGTGTCAATTCCTATATTGCAGATGAATAAATGGCATGGAACAGAAGAAAAGTGGAATCAAACATTAGGATTTTTAACAGGAGATAAATGGGATATACATTTTAGACAATGCGAAAAGATGTATAGCAAACGTGAAAATCCCAACCGAATTCATCTTGATATGAAGAAGTGTGACTGTGTTAGTCTGTTTTCTGGAGGATTAGATTCATTTTGTGGAGCGATAAAATTATTGGAGGAAGGGAAATCTCCTTGTTTAATTGGTCATAATGAATATCCTAAATTGAGGAAAAAACAGGAAAAATTTGTTTTAACATTTCAGGAACTTTATTTGAATCAAAAAATTCGATTTATTGGGTTTTCTGCTAATTCACGTGCTCCTAAAAAAATGAATGGGGATCGTTTGGAAAAAAGTGAAAACACATCCCGAGGAAGATCATTATTGTTTTTATGTGCAGCGTTATCAATAGCGGGTATTCTTGGTAATGATATACCAGTGTATATACCAGAAAATGGGTTTATTGGATTAAACATTCCATTGACCAATAGTAGAAAAGGAACTTGTAGCACGAGAACTACTCATCCATATTTTTTGGATCAATTTTTGGGTATTTTGCATGTGGTGGGAATAAATAATCCAATCAAGAATTTTTATGCATATTCAACAAAAAGAGAAATTGTGAATGAAGTAAAAGATACAGAAGCATTAAAAAGACATTATATGGATACAATCTCATGTTCTCATCCTTGTTTAGCTAGGTATGATAAAGAGCGGAAAGCAGATTATCCGATAAATTGTGGCTATTGTTATCCGTGCTTAATACGTAAAAGTTCATTGATTGACATAAAGGATTGGCGATATTGGTATATGGAGGGGGTATCAGAATTTTTGAGTAATAATTCTGATAATCAAAGGGCTAATGATTTGCGTGCTGTCATTAGCACTTTATACAGATATAAAAAAATAAATGATGAGGATTTAGGGGAAATGATAAGGTGTTCAGGAAAACTGAAAGAAGAATCAGTTAAAAAGTTTATACGAGTTTACAAATCAACAATGGAAGATCTGATAGAGTTATTGTCGAAAGATGATGGAATAAAGAGAATAATAGGAGAAGAATGTGCAAGGACTGATTGACACACATTTCCATCTGGATATGTATAAGAATTATAACGAGATCTATAAGTATATTGTTCGGGAAAAGCAGTATACATTGTGTATGACAAATTCGCCAGGTGTATTTTTAAGTTGTAAGAATATGTTTGGTGATAATAAATATATTAAATTTGCATTGGGATTTCATCCGCTCAATACAGATTTGAAAGCGAAAGATTTAAGAGATTTTATGTGTTTGCTCCCACAGACAGAATATGTTGGGGAGATTGGCTTAGATTTTACGAAAAGAAACGAGAAAAAAAAGGAACAACAGATAAAGTGGTTTGAGAAAATTGTTGAAGTATGTTCTGAAAAAAATAAAGTAATGTCGATTCACATAAGAGGGGCGGAAGAAATTGCGTTAAAAATTTTAGAAAGATATTGTCCTAGAAGATGTATTTTACATTGGTATACTGGAAATGTTGACTTTCAAACAGATTTTATCCGATTAGGATGTTATTTTTCGGTAAATGCGAGTATGATAAAAAATAGAAATATTGTAAATATAATTCCAAAAGATAGATTGCTGATAGAAAGTGATGGACCATATACAAAAGTAAATGGGAAAAGATTTTTGCCATCGTTATTATTGGAGGAGTATGAGCTTATAGCAAAATCAATAAACGAACCAGAATTAATATGTGTAGTTTATTCAAATTTTAAAAATTTGCTATTGACTGAGTGAAAGAAGAAATTGATGTTTGTGGACATAAAAAGGGAAACGGAAGCTATGGTTTCAAAAACTATCAAATTTTCCAGTACCGATATTTCAACCTTTTAATTTAATTGTCGGTTGACCACAGCCTCAACTTGCAGTAAAATATAGGTGAAAAGAGTTATAAATGAAAAGAAAGTATGCTCATGCAAAGTTTTGGCATATACTATAAATGAGGAGGTGCTTTTATGGCTACGTCAAGCATTTTTGCAAAGGTCAGGATTGATGATCCCAAGAAAGCGGAGGCTTTTATTGATGCTCTTGAAGCATCCGAAAACAAGCCGAGGCGAAAGTCGTCGATACCAGTTAAGCCGCCGGTGACAGATATAGGCGAAATTAAAAAATTTATGACAAAGAGGTTTCCCGGATAATGAACGAATATAAAGTATTCAATATTTTGGATATGGTGAAAGCAATCGGAGAGACAAATTTAAAAGAGCTTCTCTCCGATTTTTGCTGTCCAAAGAATGAAGAAATACAACAGTTTGTGAGAGTGAATGCATATGAGTTTGCAAGGAAAAAGCTGTCAGTTACCTATTTAGTAGTAAATGAAGATAATTACATAGCTGCGATTTTTACGCTGGCACATAAGGCTATAGAGATAGGGGATGCAAGCCTATCTAATTCAAAACGCAAAAAAATAAGCAGATATGCTGTTCTGGATTCTGAAACGAGCAGTTATACAGTTTCGGCGTTTCTGATTGCACAGTTTGGAAAAAATTATGCGTTGAGTGCAGAAAAAAGATTAAGTGGAAATGAGTTAATGGATCTGACATTTGAGGTATTGGAAAGAGTCCAGCATGAGATTGGCGGTGGTGTCGTTTTTCTGGAGTGCGAGGATAAGCCTAAACTGTTGGATTTCTATCAGAATGAAAAAAATGGATTTGTGCCATTTAATGAAAGGTATTCTGTATCGGATCATGTGAAATATATCCAGCTTTTCAATTTTTTCTGATATGATATACTGATAAGCGACCAGAAACATCATGAAAGTGAAGATGTTTCCGGTTGCTTTCGTATGAATTGATTACCGTAGAAAGAACATCTGCTGCTCTATAGTTTACATTTATGATGTTGTCCTCTGACCTATTGGAAATCTCCGGCCATTTTTATAACTTCCCGTTTCATTTTTTTTAAATTTCTGATAATGCAATTTTGATTTGTCTTCTCATTTTCTATGAATGGATGCCGCTAGTGTTGAAGTGGCGGGCTGTCTGATTTAAGTTTTCGCCAATTCTGCCTAATTCTATTTGTAGTTGCTAGACTTCCTTTATATCTGCGACAACAAGCTCATATTTGATGGTTGCTTTTTGGTTTAATGCCAGCTTACGGACAAGTTCAGCTATTGTTCGGTTTGTATTCTCTGCATAGTGCTGGAGCAATTCATATTACGTGTCTGTAAAACGGACATATACCTTGTGTGGGTGTCTTAGTTCTTTTTCTTTCTTTGGTCTTGCCATATTCCTATCCTTTCTGTTATGTGCTTTGCCTATAAGGGTGTATACTTATAGGTGATTCTTCATGGCGGCTTTGCTGCCATGCTGTGACTATGTGAGTAGGAACCAGATTGCATAGTGATAGATGTGCAATATCCGAGGGCATGGGGAGCGGAAAATCCTCATCAAGTTTGCCAGAGTAATCCAAAACCACAAAGTGAGTTTTGAGTTACTCTGGCGAATCTTGCTTTTTCAGTTTGTGCAGATTCCTCTGTAATAAAAGCCAATTACAGGTTGAGTTTATTGCCGGATAGAATTAAATCATTGATAAATGCAGTAAATATAGAAATATAGAAATCTCGCATATCAGTTTTGACACTTCGTAGAGAAAGTGATAAAGTTACGTTATAATACGATTGGTGAACTGAATGTGGTGGATTATGCGGAAAAATCTAAGGAGTCTTATTCGATGAAAAAAATGGAGAATGATAAAAAACAGACTATTATGATATTAGAAGATGATGAGGATTTGGCAGAAGGGATCAGTCTGTCTTTGAACAGCAAAGATTTGGAATTTATTCTTTGCAGGACAATTGCGGAAGCAAAGGACAGGCTGCAGCAGAGGACGTTTGACCTGCTTATTTTTGATATTAACCTACCGGACGGAAGCGGCCTGGAGTTTTGCAGAGAAATACGCAGATTAAGTAAGGTGCCGATTGCATTATTGACAGCCAAAGATATGGAACTAGATATTGTGAAAGGTTTGGAGTGCGGTGCAGATGATTATATAACGAAGCCATTCAGCCTGATGGTACTTCGGGCGAGAATACGGGCATTACTCCGAAGGAATATAGGGGAACAGCAATCAGAGTATCGAGATGGCATATTCCAATTTTGTTTTGACACAATGGAATTTTATAAAAAGGGAAACTCCATTGAACTCAGCAAGACCGAACAGAGAATCTTGTACCTGCTGGTTTTTAATGCCGGGCAGATTTTAACAAGGGAACGCTTACTGGAATGGGTCTGGCCGGACGGAACAGAGTATGTGGAAGATAATGCTTTATCGGTAGGGATTCGCCGGCTTCGGGATAAGCTGGAGGATGTGCCGTCGAAACCGGTTTATATCAAGACTGTTTATGGAAAAGGCTACATGTGGGAGAGATTTTGATGAGCGGATATATCGTATTGGCGGCAGTTATGCTGGCGGTATGTGCCATAGTCTGCACGTTATTATGTCATCATATTCAAAAAAAGATGGAAGTGACATATCAGAATTTATTGCAGAGGCTGGACAGGTCTATCGGAGGGGAGATTCAGGATACGGCATATGATGAATCAATGGATATGGCGGTCACGGAGCGTTTGAACAGAATTGTCCAGATATCCGGAATGAATCAGGGAAAAGCAGAGAAAGAACGGGATATTATAAAATCTCTGATTTCTGACATCTCGCATCAAGTAAGAACTCCTCTTACAAATATTATGCTGTATGTGGGACTTCTTAAGGAACAGGATTTGGACAGCGATACAGAGCTTTTGGTGGATAAAATCGGGAAACAGTCTGAAAAGCTGGAGTTCTTTATGAAAGAACTGGTGAAATCATCCTATGCCGAGCAGGAAATGATTTCCATATATCCCCAAATAATGAGTGTGGAAGAAATCCTGCATACGTCTTGCCAGATAGTGGAATTGGCTGCTTTAAAAAAGAAAATTAACATTGTGCAGGAAGAAACGGATGTTCTGTGTTATGCCGATAAAAAGTGGACAACAGAGGCTCTTGGAAACGTTCTGGATAATGCGATAAAATATTCTCCAGAAAATTCACAGATAAAGGTGAAGGTGGTTCCATATGAATCTTTTGTCTGTATTCAGGTTCAGGATCAGGGGTGTGGGATTAAAGAGGAAGAACAGGGGATGATCTTTGAGAGGTTTTACCGTTCTGAGTCTGTAAGCAGTGAGCCGGGATTTGGAATTGGGCTCTATCTGGTGAGAGAAGTGTTATCGAAACAGGGAGGATATGTAAAGATAAAATCTCAAATTGGAAAAGGTTCCACAGTTCAATTATATTTATCACGTTATGAAGTGCCAGTTAGGAATTTATCAACGCAGACAGATTAAAGCTGTGTTTTGAATATCATCGTATGCAGAAAACTGTCAGTGACAGATTTCTGCATATTTTAAAATGTGTCAAAACTGTCACCTTCAGGAAAGATTTGAGAAAGAATCCTTTGATATTCTATGCAAGGCAAAAGAATTTAAACTCGGAGAAAGAAGGGATGTTTGTATGAACATATTGGTCACGGAAAATCTTAAAAAATATTACGATATGGGAGAAGTCCAGGTAAAGGCGCTGGACGGAATCAGTCTTTCGATTCAAAGCGGAGAGTTCCTTGCAATCGTGGGAAGTTCTGGCAGCGGAAAATCCACGCTACTGCACATGCTTGGCGGGTTGGATAATCCTACTTCCGGGAGAGTGGTGGTAGATGGCCAGAACATTTCTAAAATGACGAAGGATGAACTGACGATATTCCGCAGACGGAAGATTGGATTTGTATTTCAAAATTATAATCTGCTTCCGCTTATGAATGTATATGAAAATATTATTTTGCCCATTAAGTTAGATGGCATTCAGCCTGACCGGGAATATGTGGGGCAGATTATTACCATGCTGGGGCTGAAGGAAAAGAAATACGCTATGCCGAATCAGTTATCTGGCGGTCAGCAGCAGAGAGTGGCATTGGCTAGGGCCTTAGCGGCAAAACCTGCCATCATTCTTGCTGATGAACCAACCGGGAATTTGGACAGCCGCACCAGCCAGGATGTTTTAGGCTTAATAAAAACTACCGGGAGGCGGTTTGGGCAGACGATTGTGATGATTACGCATAATGAAGAAATCGCGCAGATGGCGGGCAGGATCATACGTCTTGAGGACGGAAAAATCTGTGGAGGTGAAGATGGCTATGCTGAAAGTGCAGAATAAAAAAGTAATTGACGAGATTGCAGGACGGACTTATAAAGCAAATAAAAAACGAAATTTTCTTACCGTTTTTGCGATTCTTTTGACTACGTTTTTGATTACGATTATCTTGGCAGTCGGTGTGAGTTACTGGAACACCATATCAGAGCGTCAGATTCGGATGCAAGGAATGGATTATGACATTGAGTTAAGTGAACCGAGAGAGGATCAGGTTGAAAAAATCCGTTCCATGGATAAGGTAAAATATGCCGGCATCGCTGTAAAGTGTGCGATTCTGGAGCAGTATCAGGAGAAATTACTGGATAAGACAAGACTCTACTGGCTGGACAAAATCTGTTGGGAAAAGCAGACAGTTCCAGCATTAGAAAACACCAAGGGAAACTACCCGGAAAATGAAAATGAGATTATGTTGGGGAGAAATACGCTAAAAGCGATGGGCATTCAAAAGCCGGAAATAGGAATGAGGATTCCTGTTACCTATTTTACACTGGAAGAAGGTTCGGACGAGAAACGTCTGGAGAAAGAATTTATTCTCAGTGGATGGTATACGGATTACACCGGAGTAACGAGAGGTTATGTATCGAAAGATTTTTTTGAGGAAACCGGTGTGAAACAGACGGATTTTACACAGGGCTCTTTGAAAATCTCACTGAAGAATCCGTTGTATTCTGAAAAAGGCATTACGAAAATGCAGGAGGAGATTGTTCTGGACAGAAACCAATACCTTTCTGCTGATTATGATACGATTTCACATTTTCTCATGATGGCTGCCGGACTGGCTGTTCTGCTGGTTATGATTTTTATTAGCGGATATCTGTTTATCTATAATACCATGTATATTTCGATTTCAAAAGATATCCGGTATTACGGTCAGCTTAAAACGGTCGGGATGACATCCGTCCAATTAAAAAGAATGATTTATCAGCAGGCAGTTTGGAACGCTATGGCAGGGATTCCTTTTGGACTGCTTCTGGCTGCTGCTGTTGCGAAAATAGTAATTCCACGGTTATTGCATATTGTAAATCCTGGGATTGCCGCAGGCGATGTTGTATCAGTGAAGATATGGGTATTTCTGCTCGGAGGATGCTTTGCGTTTTTAACGAATCTAATGAGTTGCAAAAAACCGGCAAAGATAGCGGGAGACTGCTCTCCGGTTGAAGCCATCCGATATACTGTTGGTTCAGGTAAGAGAAAAAACCGCAGACGGGAAAGCGGCGGGATCTATTCGATGGCGGTACAGAATATGTTCCGGGATAAAAAACAGGCGGTTATTATTTTTACATCCTTTGTGATTGCCATATCCATATTTATGGTTGTAAATACAATCATCCGAGAAAATGATGCGGAGCGTATTCTGAATGAAGTTTATCCTTATGATATCCAGTTTAAAAATGAGACAACGCTTGACGATGACAGGCAGCAGCTTATTTCGGCGGATAAGATATCCCGGGTAGAAGCGATAGAAGGTGTAAAAACGGTAAGTAAAGTGACTTCTGAAGAAGTGATAGTCCCTTATCAGGAAGAGGTTTACGAAGACTATTTCAAAGAGTTGTATCAGTCAAGATACAGTCCGGGGAATTATGAAGAAGATATGGAATTATACCGGCAGAAACCCGAGCATGGTTATTTTGCGCCTCGTTTTATCAGTGTAGATGAAAAAGGTTTTGAAATCTTGAATGAAGGGCTCGGAAATATTCTGGATCAGGATGATTTTGAACAGGGAAAAATTGCTGTGGCTTCCAAATATTTTACTGAGGGGGATAATGGAATGACCGGAAAAACGGTACGGTTTTATTTCCCGGATGAGACGGGGGAGAAAAAGGAGCATACCATCCAGATAGCGGCCGTAGGGGACGGCTATATAAATCCAGCGAATTTTAGTGGGGGCAGTGTACCGGATCTGATTGTCAGCGAAAAATATGCGAAGGAAATCAGGGGTGAACTTTTTACCGAATTGATTAATGTGGAATATGAAGAAGCATATGCAAAAGAAACCGAAGAAAAAGTCAGGGATGTTTTTAAAAATGATAAGAAAATTTCTTATGAGTCAAAACTGGAACGGTACACGGAGATGAAGAACACAGAAAACCAGGTAACGGTATTGGGCAATAGCGTTGGATTCATTATTGCGGTTCTGGCAGTGTTGAATTACCTGAATACGATAGCAGCGAGTGTACAGAACCGTTCAAGGGAATTTGCGGCACTGGAGAGTATAGGAATGACGGCTGGACAGATCAGGAAAATGTTAAGAACAGAGGGGATTGGATATGCTGTGGTCTCGATTTTCTTATCGTTCATCACAGGGTTTCCAGTCAGCTATATTGTTTTTGATATGACGGCTGCTTACAGGATTTCGTTTACGGTTCCGTGGATGAGGAATCTTATTTTACTTGGCATTGTGCTTATCTTGTGTATGGCGGCTCCTGTGCTTATCTACCAAAGGACGCAGGGGCAAAGCATTATTGAGCGCCTTAGGAGTTGTGAAGATTAGTGGTATAAATAAGCCAAGACATTCGGAATTTACATTTCATTAATGTATATATTAAATAAGCGCTAATATATGTATCTAAAATTAAATACTTGAAGCTCTGCTGAAGCAAATAAAAAAACAGCTTTTTACAGCAGGGCTTACTTGTGTAGCCACCTGTGATTTGCTGTGGGAGTAATTCATGGGTGGCTTTACTTTTCAAGAACAACAATGTAACAGGTATTGGTCAAAAAAATTCCGATTCCCCAGTGGGATAAGTCCGATCAAAAATATGCACTATTACACTGCTCTAAACGATATCATAGTATTTATTTGGATCTAAAAAAGAAAAACACCAGGAAGCTTAATAAGCGTCTTGGTGTTTTATTTTTATTCAATATTTTTCGTCATCAGGCCAGATGTCGCTCCCCACCTCATCTATTTGCATATAAAAATGGATGAAAGGAGTAAGTGGCCACGAAAGAAAAAATCTGAAATATTTTTGCACACCCGAACATTCGCCATGCCCCGTTGGGGAGATATAGGCGGAAGGGGAAAAGCTCATGCCTTTGTCACGTCACAGCGGGGAGGAGGTGAACTCGTATGAAGAAACCTTCTTTCCACGATGAAATGACAATCCGGCATCAGTTTGACCGTCTGTGTCAAATGTCGCTCAAAGGTGAAGCCGCTAGCTATTACAGATATATAGAATACCGCAGGCGGCATGAAGCCATGTTCTCTGAACTGTCTGAAAAGGAGTTGAATCGGTTGTTTGTTATGGATGAGTATGGAGTGGAAAACAGTCATTTCACAGTGTATGGATATGATATTGAGGTGAAAGATACCTTGATTGCGGAAGCGTTGCAGACTCTCTCAGAACGGAAACGGAATGTAATATTGCTTTCTTACTTTCTGGAGATGAGCGATGCGGACATCGCAAGGGAAATGAACCTTGTCCGCAGCACAGTCCATGAACACCGGACACGCTCACTTGAGATTT
>ERZ778517.2210-NODE-2210-length-11769-cov-4.343691_pt1 | contig 11769 bp, 8 predicted proteins | sample MGYA00510341_ERZ778517 | MGnify/ENA primary metagenome ERZ778517 (study PRJEB29527, sample SAMN07138964) | mouse gut metagenome | material: feces | host: mouse | place: China:Nanjing | collected 2016-01-25 ... | reverse complement strand
TAATTGTTGGAACAGTCAATGGACCGACTTCCGTCTGGATGGCAGGGAAAAAAGCACCGTCTCAAAAACCTTTCAGCGGCTGGATAGAAGGAACGTCGGAAGAAGTCATTTGTCTTGGATTTATCATGGATATAGGCAATATCAGGGAACCGATGGACAGCCCATACCGCAGGGGACTGATCTGTTCCATGTATGCACAGGATCAATGGGCGCAGGATGAGGCGATAGGGGCTGAGTTAAAAAGCGCCGGAGATTTTTATACAAAAGAATTGCTGCGATTAAAGGATTTTCTGGATGACGGGGAATCTGTCAGAATATGGTATAGCGATGCCCCTTATTCCAGATGCGGTCTATACAGTCTGTGCCGGATATTGCAGGGGTATAACAATCGGATATCGACGGTTAAGACTCCGGATTATGTGGTTCGGGATAAAAGTATTGTCTCTTATCACAGCTGGGGTGAGGTTTCGGCAGAGGAGTTTGCCGCTTTTTTACCCTATGAGAAACCGCTTTCAAAAGAAGAAGTTCATATGTATGCTATGCTATGGGGTGTTCTGGTTGAAGAAAACAGCCCTCTCCGTGCGGTGGTCAATAATCGGGTTCTCAGTGTCCAAGAGGATTTCTATGATTTTCTGATATGGAAATGGCTAAAAGATGTTCCCGTAAAAGAAGCCAGACTGATTGGTGATATAATCGGTCATTCACAGCTTGGTGTGGGGGATTGGTGGTACGCCGGAAGGATTGAATATTATATTGAGCAGGGGAAGATACAAGTCGTTGAAGACTCAGAGAATAAATATGCAAGGATGATTTGTGGCAGAGGATAAGTTTTTTGTTTGTGAAAATAGATGCAAAAATGATGCAAAAACGATGCATTTGGCATGTAAAATAGCAGTGTAAAAGGAGGGTGTGGGGAATGGAAAAGAAGAGGTTTTGTGATAAACCTTGATTGGGTAAAAAGGAGACGCAAGTCAGAGCGCTTGCAATGACAGGACATTATGAGTTCACAAAAGAAGCAAAGAAAAGGGAAAAAGAATCAAAAGAGGAAGCAGAAGGTACAATCCGTACAGGCATCTGTAGTACAGCCGGTGCAGGCATCTAAAGCACAGCCGGTACAGAAACGGTCAAAGGGAGCAGCACAGGCTGTCAAAAAGAAATCCGCTGCAGCGAATGCGAAAGACTTTTTGCCGTGTGGTTCTATACGGCTGGCTGTCTTTTTGTCTCTTTCGTGTTTTTACATGGAGATTGTTTTCAAGCTGTCAGTGGAAACATTGCACACCGGAAGTTCATTTGTATTCCTGGCTTTATTCTCACTCTGTGTGGGGCTGATTGTTTCAGGTATTATTTCGCTGCTGCCGAAAAAAGCAGTGCAGGTTCTGGCACCATGCTGTCTGGGATTTTTATCTCTCGTTTTCATTGTGGAATTTCTGGTATACAGACAGTTTAAGGTGGCATATGACATAAATACCATATTGAATGCCGCAACTGATGCGCTGGGCAGATTTGACGCAAATATCAGGCGGCTGATAATCTGCTTTGACGGAATCAGCCATATTGCACTTCTTTTGCTGCCGCTCGTCTTGTGGTTTGTACTGGGAAAAAAGATAACAGGGCGGTTACCCCCAAAGGGCATCTGGCGGGGACGTACAGGGCGGAACGTTTATCTTTTGCCGGCACATTTGGCTGGGGGAGCTGTCTGTTATGGAGCGGCTTTGTTTCTTATTTTATGCTGCGGTCTGCATAAGGACATTTATACAAATCAATATAATTTTGAGTCGGCAGTCATGCAGTTTGGGCTGGGTGAGGGGCTGTGTCTGGATATCCGTAATCTTGTTTCATCCAAAACGTCTGCCCATGCTTTTGAAAGCACGGGGACGGAACTTGCGCAGGGCGCGGTCAATACATCTTCGGAAGACATCCGTGTAAGCGGCAGGGAGGAAATCATATCCGGCGGGAAGATCGTCGTACAGGCAAAGGAGGCGGCCAGCGCTCAGAAGGTGGTTACGCTGCAGGAGGAGACTTCCGCCCAAAGCACGAAAAGCGCGCAGGAGGATAAGGAGGCAGCGCCGGCTGTATACGGGCAGAGTGTGTCTTCCGTTGATTTCGCGGCACTTGCTGCCGCAGATGGGAACTGTGCCGATATTGACGCTTATGTTTCCTCGCTCACACCGTCAAGCCAAAATGCCTATACGGGAGCTTTTGAGGGAAAAAATCTGATTTTGATCTGTGCGGAAGCATTTTCGGGTTTTCTCATCGACCCGGAGCTCACACCGACACTTTACAGGCTTTCCACAAAGGGAATTAATTTCAATGATTATTACCAGCAGTCCATTGCCGGAACAACGGGAGGCGAATATCAGCTTTTATTTGGTTTGATTCCGACTTCCGGCGGAAGCTCTATTAAGGAGATTACGCAGAATGGAACGCATACGAATATAGGTGCGCTTTTAAATGAGAAGGGATATTTCGGTATGGCTTTCCACAACAGCACCTACACTTACTACGACCGGCATGAGACGCATACAAAGCTGGGCTACAGCGGGGGATATATGGGCGTGGGAAACGGTCTTGAGGAGCTGATCAGCCCTAAATGGCCGGCAAGCGATTTGGAACTGATGCAGGAAACCCTGCCAATGTACATTGACAGGCAGCCTTTTAATGCGTATTACATGACGGTAAGCGGTCACAGTGTGTACGATTTTGGCAGCAACGCCATGTCAAGGGAAAATAAAGATGCCGTAGACGCGTGGTGCGAGGAGAGAAAGCTTTCCTACACGGAGCCTGTACGCGCCTATATTGCGGCGAATCTTGAGCTTGAAAAGGCAGTGGCTTATCTCTTGGAGACTCTGGAAGAAAAAGGGATTGCAGATGACACGGTCATCTGTATTGCGCCGGATCATTTTCCCTACGGGCTGGATTCGGATGCTTCCCTGGGAAATATGCCGTATTTATCTGAATTATATGGTTATTCGGTGGACACCTATGAGGAGCGGGACAGAAGCCGCGCGATTATCTGGTGTGGTACGCTTGAAGACAGTGAGCCGATTATTGTCGATGCGCCTGCCTCTTCCGTAGATATACTTCCGACATTGTGCAATCTCTTTGGCGTGGAATGGGATTCCAGGCTTTATGTGGGAAGGGATGTGCTTTCAGATGCGCTTCCGCTTGTGTTTTTTGGAAATTATGACTGGAAGACTGACTTGGGGCATTATAGTGCAACTAAGAATACCTTTACGCCGACAGATGAAAATACCGTCATTCCGGAAGATTATGTAAACCAGATATCCAGTATGGTGAGAAACAGAATGACATTTTCCAAGTCTGTGCTCAGCCATGATTATTATACGCATGTTTTTGATGCGGTATCGGTGTCGGAATGTTTCGCAAAGGAATGATGAATATAATAAATACTTATTTGCGTAAAAATGTGCTATGATAATAACAGAAAATTGTGAAGTAAGGAAATGGAAAGGAACGATCATGGCAAAGATAGCTGTCTATTTTCCGGGCATAGGATATCATTGTGACAAACCGTTGTTATATTATGGCAGAAAGATTGCCTGCGAGCAGGGATATCAGGAGTATAGAAATGTCAGTTACACATATCACGCTGAAAATATCAGAGGCGATGAGGAGAAAATGAAAGAGGCGTATGAGGCGCTGTTTGTGCAGGCGGAGGCAGAATTGGCGGACATGGTTTGGGCTGATTATGATGATGTGCTTTTTGTTTCCAAAAGCATCGGCACGATCATTGCAGCATCTTATGCGAAGAAATGTGGGTTAAGCTGTGTCAGGCACGTTCTGTATACGCCTCTGGCACAGACTTTTCTGTTTACGCCGGACCACGCGATTGCTTTTATCGGAACGGCTGATCCGTGGAGTGACACAGGGGAAATTGTCCGCCTTTCGGAGAAAAATCATATTCCTATAGCAGTATATGAGGGATGCAATCACTCCCTCGAATGCGCCGATACTTTGAAAAATATTGAGAACTTAAAGGATGTTATGCAAAGGACATTGGATTTTTGCGGGCAGTCTGATGTTCGGTAGGAACTTGTAGCGGAATCAGGAGGATTAACATGGGAATTTCAGCAGGATTCATGGTGCCGCACCCGCCGCTCATCATACCTGATGTGGGCAGAGGTGAGGAAAAGAAAATTCAGAAGACGATTGATGCATACAAGAAGGCAGCGGAGGCGGTCGGTCGTCTGCAGCCCGAGACCATCGTGCTCCTCTCCCCGCACCAGACCATGTATGCGGACTATTTCCACATTTCGCCCGGGAAGGGCGCAAGGGGCGACTTTGGGCAGTTCCGCGCCGGACAGGTTTCCATGGAAGTATCCTATGACACGGAGTTTGTCCGTGCGCTGTGTGAGGCTGCGATTGATTCGGATTTACAGGCGGGAACGTTGGGAGAACGGGAGAAGAAACTGGATCATGGCACCATGGTGCCCTTATATTTTGTGAATCAATACTGGACGGAATACCGCCTTGTGAGAGTCGGTCTGTCGGGCTTGCCTTTGGTGGCGCATTACCGGCTGGGACAGTGCATCCAGACGGTGTCACAGACGCTCGGGCGGAATACGGTGGTGATTGCCAGCGGCGATCTGTCCCATAAGTTAAAGGAGGAGGGACCATACGGTTATCAGGAGGCGGGACCGATTTACGATGCGCGTATCATGGATGTGATGGGCAGGGGCGATTTTGGGAAGCTGTTTCAGTTTTCGGAAGATTTCTGCGAGAAGGCGGCAGAGTGCGGACATCGTTCCTTTACCATCATGGCGGGCGCATTTGACCGGATCGGTGTGGAGGCAGAGCAGCTTTCCTATGAAGGACCTTTCGGGGTGGGGTATGGCGTCTGTACCTATCGACCCTGCGGCGATGACAATACACGGAATTTTCTGGAGCAGTATGAGGAGAAGGAGCGGAAGGAGAGTCTTGCGAGGCGGGAACGGGAAGACGCTTACGTCAGGCTGGCGAGGTACACTGTCGAGAAGTTTGTGAGGACGGGGACTTTGCCCGAGATGCCCGAGGGGCTGCCTGAGGAATTGTACAAAAGCAGGGCGGGTGCGTTTGTGTCCATGAAAGAGGACGGAAGGCTCAGAGGCTGTATTGGAACGATCCGTGCGGTCAGAGGAACTCTTGCGGAAGAGATCATGCACAATGCTGTCAGCGCCTGTTCGGAGGATACCAGATTCTCTCCCGTGGAGGACTGGGAGGTGGATCGTCTGACGATCAGCGTCGATGTGCTGGGGGAGACGGAGAAGATTTCCTCGCCGGAGGAGCTGGATGTGACCCGGTACGGCGTCATCGTGACAAAAGGCGGAAGGCGTGGGCTGCTGCTGCCGAATCTGGAGGGTGTGGACACGGTAGAGCAGCAGATCGCCATAGCGAAGCAGAAGGCGGGAATCAGAGAGCATGAGAGCGTGGAGCTGGAACGGTTTGAAGTGATACGGCACTATTAATAGAGTGAAAAATGCGAAAAGTACTTCTAAAGACGTCTCGCCATAGGACGAGACGCCAAGAAGTACTAAATTTCGCATAGGAGTGGGGATATGAAAACAATTTGTCAGGTGTGTATGCACCACTGTGCGCTGGAACCCGGACAGACGGGGCTGTGCAGGGCGAGAAAAAACGAGGGCGGGGAAATTACCTGTGTAAATTACGGCAGGATTACTTCCATTGCTCTGGATCCCATTGAAAAGAAGCCTCTGTATGATTTCCATCCTGGATGTATGGTTTTGTCCGTGGGAAGTTACGGGTGCAACCTTCGCTGCCCTTTCTGCCAGAATCACGAGATTTCCATGGCTGACAACAGGAGCCTTAACGCAGAGCATGTCTCTCCCGAACAGCTTGCGGATCTGGCGCTTATGTGGAAGGAGCGGAAAGAGGCGGGGAACATCGGTGTGGCATATACTTACAATGAACCGCTGGTAGGCTGGGAGTTTGTCCGTGAAACGGCGCGGCTGGTGAGGGAATACGGGATGGTAAATGTGCTCGTGACAAACGGAACTGCCTCGCAGGAAGTGCTTGAGGAGCTGCTTCCATGGATAGATGCCATGAACATTGATTTGAAGGGATTTCGTGAGGACTACTACCGGAAGCTTGGCGGGGATCTGGAGACGGTTAAGGCTTTCATCGTGAGGGCACAGGAAAGCTGTCATGTGGAGCTGACGACGCTGATTGTGCCGGGCGAAAACGATTCTCCTGAGGACATGGAAGCGCAGGCTGAATGGATTGCCGGCTTGCGTCCGTCAATCCCTCTCCATATCACCCGCTTTTTTCCGCGGTATCACATGATGGACAGGGAGGCTACGGACGTGGAGCAGCTGTACCGCCTTGCCGGGATAGCGGGGAAGTATCTGGAAAAGGTGTATGTGGGGAATGTGTGAGACCTATTTATGATGACTGTGTGGAATAAGTTATAAAACTTGGCGATAAGTATCAGGGATCTTGCAGGGGTTGTTCCGGCAAGGTTCTTTTCCTTTGTTTCAATAAAATGACAAATCAGGTAATCAAAAAGCCTGGACGCCGGGGAAGGAATCCTTCCTGTATAATCACTGTATTTTGGCATATGCTATTCAAAAGCAATCCTGTCCCTTCAAGGCATTGTCATGCCGCGAGGGGAAATAGTGCAGGTAAAGATTGAAAATTAATGGAATTAACTGCTCTGATATGGAGGTAAAGATGGCATCTGTCTGGGTGAGCGGAAGTGAGATCAGAAAAAGGGAGCCCCTTCCGGGGGACATGGAGGCGCCGGTTGCTGTCATCGGGGCGGGGCTTGCGGGAATTTTGACGGCATATTACTTAAAGAAAGAGGGCATCCGTGCCGTGGTGCTGGAGGCGGACAGGATTGGCAGCGGACAGACAAAGAATACCACGGCGAAAATCACGTCCCAGCACAACTTAATTTACAGCCGGCTGATCCGGACATTCGGCAGCCGGATGGCGGCGCATTATGCCGGGGCAAACGAGGCGGCTGTCGGGGAGTATGAAAGGCTGGTTCGGGAGAAAGGGATCGACTGCGGTTTCGTCAGGTGCCCGGCATACCTTTATTCCCGGACAGGGGCAGAGCTTCTGAAACGTGAGGCGGAGGCAGCAGAGTCGCTCGGCATAAAGGCGTCTTTTGAGACAGACTGTGAACTGCCTTTTTCGGTGGCAGGCGTGACTATGTTTGCGCGGCAGGCGAGATTCCACCCTTTACAATTTCTGGAGCAAATGGCGGAGAAAGTGGAAGTGTACGAGCAGTCCAAGGTGCTGAAAGTGGAGGATAGGAGGGTGGAGACGGACAGGGGGACAGTGACGGCACAACATGTGGTGTTCGCCGCCCATTATCCTTTTATCAATGTGCCGGGATACTATTTTGCCAGAATGTATCAGGAGCGGAGCTATGTGTTGGCGCTGGAAGGGGCGGAGAGACTGGAGGGCATGTACTTGGGGACAGACCCTGGCGGGCTTTCTTTTCGAAGCTGCGGCGATTTACTGCTTCTTGGGGGCGGAAGCCATCGGACGGGCGTAAATCCGGCGGACAAAACCGGTGTGGGATGCAGATACGGGATGTTGCGGAACCGTTCACAGGAAATCTATCCCGGATGCCGTGAAGTGTACCGATGGTCGGCACAGGACGGTATGACCTTGGACGGGGTGCCCTATATCGGCAGATTTTCCAGACGCAGACCATACTGGTATGTTGCCACGGGCTTTGGAAAATGGGGCATGACTTCCTCCATGGTGAGCGCGCGTATCCTGACGGCGCTGATCACAGGGCGGGATTGCCCGGAGGCGGATATTTTTTCACCCAATCGGCATTTTACGGCGCAGGCGGCGAAAGAGCTGGCTGTGCACGGCGCCTATTCGGTGAAAGGTCTGGCAAAGCATCTTTTGCCGTCAGGAAAGGGGCGGATCGTGCCCAACTGTCCCCATATGGGCTGCCGTCTGGAGTGGAACCCTGCGGAGGAAAGCTATGACTGTCCGTGCCACGGTTCCCGGTTTGACAAAGAAGGGCATCTGATTGACGGTCCGGCACAGACGGACTGCAAAAGACGGGAAAAGCGTGAAAAGTGCTTCTAAAGACGTCCCGCCATAGGACGGGACGCCAAGAAGCACTAAGTTTCACGCAGGAGAATGCCTGAAAACGGCATTCTCCGTACTGATTTGAGTCACGGCAGAGCTGTGACATATTGATTAGTGTGCAGAGGAGTGAAGGAATGGCTACAGGAAAAAGAGGATGGTTTTATGGATGGTATTTCAAATGTCAGTCCGATACGCAGACAATTTCGGTGATTCCGGCGGTTCACGAGACGGGGCGGAATAGGACATGCTCCCTGCAGATTATCACAGAGGAGCAGTCGTGGACGGTTTCTTTTCTAGGAGAAGCATTCCGGAAAAGGGGCAGAACCATTGCGATCGGAAAGAACAGGTTCGGGAAGCGGGGGATGCGGCTGTCGGTATGCGCGCCGGGACTGAAAGTACAAGGAAAGCTCGCGTTCGGCGATCTGCTTCCTCTGAGATATGATATCATGGGACCGTTTTCTCTCATTCCGTTTCTGGAATGCCACCACAGTATATGGAGCATGAAACATAAGGTGTGGGGAAACTTGTCTGTCAATGGAAAGACTTTTTCTTTTGACGGTGCGCAGGGCTATTGGGAAGGAGACAGAGGACGGTCGTTTCCAAGGGAATATATCTGGACACAGTGCAGTTTCCCAGAGGGCGCGCTCATGCTGTCTGTGGCGGATATTCCCATGGGTGGTTTTCACTTCCGGGGACTGATCGGCGTGGTGCTCCTAGATGGCAGGGAGTATCGGTTTGCCACCTATCTGGGGGCAAAAATATCTGAAATGGGGAATGGGAGAGTGAAAGTTAAGCAGGGGCGCATGGAGCTGGAGGCGGAACTTCTGGAGAGAAACGGAAGACCGTTAAAGGCGCCGGCGCAGGGGGACATGGTGAGGACGATCCATGAAAGCGCAGCCTGCAAGGCCCGGTATCGTTTCCAAAAAGATAACCGCACGTTTCTTGCCTTTGAGACGGACAGGGCGTCTTTTGAGTATGAATATGGGATATAGGATTTTGTTCAAGTTAGTTTAAGATATTCTTAAGCCGATTGCACTTCAAATCAAAATGTGATACGTTTAAGTCATAATCGGCAGGAATCGTAATGGTATCGACTTAAAGAAAAGGACGGGAGAATACGGATGAAGAGCAGGTTGTATTATGTACTGTATTTTTTATATGTGATTGTAGTGGCTTTTGTTTTGTATCTGAACGGCGTGTTTACGGGGGAAGAGATTTCGGTTGTAAATCTTTCAATCAACATCGGCTTTCTGATTGTGATCGGGATTGTATTTATCATATCTTCCGTCAGCTTCGGGCGGCTGAACAGGATCATTTATGATCTGGAGGACGCGGCGATCCGTCTGCAGAAGGAATATAAGGAGTCCGGCGGGAAAAATCTCTGGGGAAATTATAAGGATAATGACAAGGTTTTTGAGGAAAACGTGTTACAGGAAGCGTTTCACAAGTACCGTTTGCGGGTAAAAAGCACAAAGAGCAGAAGAAGCGCCGCGTCTTCCTGTGATCTGGGGGATTATATCAACGAGGATCTGCTGGACAGGGCCGGTATGAATTTTTTCAATTCCGGGGTTTCCGGGACGCTTACGGGTCTGGGCATTCTGGGGACGTTTCTGGGGCTTTCCATGGGTCTGGGCGCATTTAGCGGCGACGACATTTTTTCCATCTCCGACAATGTGGGTTCCCTGCTTTCTGGTATGAAGGTGGCGTTTCACACTTCGGTGTACGGTATCTTTTTTTCACTGGTATTCAATGTGGTATATCGGAGCATTATGTCGGATGCCTATGAGACGCTGGGTGAATTTCTGGACGTGTTCCGCCAGACGGCGCAGCCGGCTGCCTTGAAAGAGGACGAGAACGCGGCGACGATGCTCGTATATCAGGCGGGGATGGCAAATTCCCTGAAGCAGATGCTCGAACTGCTGAAGGGGAACGCGATGGAACAGACGGCGGGCATGGAGCGCATCGTGGACAAGTTTACGGCGCAGATGCAGACGGCATTGGATACGGACTTCAAGAAACTGGGAAATGTATTAAAGAACGCGGGAGAGTCACAGGCGGCAAGCGCGGTCAATGCGGCGGAGATGGTGGAGGCGGTCACCGCTTTAGTGGAGGTAAACCGCAGCGTGCAGGAGGCGCTGGCGAATGTCATGGAACGGCAGGAGGCATTTGCGGGGGAGCTTAAGGAGCAGAAGAAAATGCTCGCGGATGCGTGCAGCGACATGAGCGACGAAATCAGCAGCCAGATATATACATTTGAACAGATGAGGAACTTATATGAGAAATAGAAGCAGGAACAGGGAGGCTTTTGCAGAGCACAGCTACTGGCAGTCCTACTCGGATATGATGGCGGCGCTTCTGCTGATTTTCATTTTAATGATAGCGATCACCCTTGCTGTATACAGACAGAAGACGGATGATCTGGACCAGACGAGGCTGGAACTGAACGCAGCGCAGAGCGAGCTGGATGCGACCATAGCGGACTTGGAGCTCTCCAAGGCGGAACTGGAGAAGTCAAACGAGGAGCTTGCCTCTTCTCTGGCGCAGTTACAGCAGGCATACGATCAGGCGGCGCTGACGCAGGAAGAACTGGACAACGCCTATCTGGAGATCGAGGATGCCAGACAGGAGCTGACGACGACCAAGCAGGAGCTGCAGGATATCGTCGGCATCCGCACGGATATCATCGGGGCGCTGCAGTCGGCTTTCAGCAATTCCACCATGAAGGTGGATGCCCAGACAGGTTCCATCACGTTCTCTTCCGATGTGCTTTTCCGCTACAACAGCGCTTCCCTCACCGCGGACAGCAGGGAGACGCTAAAAAATATTATCCCGATGTATCTGGATGTACTGTTGCAGGACCAGTTCCGCGAGTATATTGCGGAGATCATTATCGAAGGACATACGGATACGGACGGCGGCTACCAGAGCAATATGGAACTGTCCTACGAACGCGCCAAAGCCGTGGCGGATTTCTGTCTGAACAAAAGAAACGGGCTCAGCGAGACGGAAATTGAGCAGTTACAGAAAATTCTTACCGTCAACGGGAAATCGTGGAGCACGCCGGTTTACAGGAAAGATGCTTTCGGCAGCCCGACGGATGAGGTGGATATGCCGGCATCCAGAAGGGTGGAGATTAAGTTTCGGCTAAAAGAAGACGAGATGATAGAGAAGATGGCGGGAATTTTAGAGTAGGTTTGGAGCTGCCGGGGATGCCCCGGCAGCTTGATTTTCTACTGTCTCCGCCTGTCAATATACTCTGTCAGCAGTTTCTCGGAACCGTCGATGCCCAGCTTGCTGCTGTTCAGGGAAACGTCGTAATTGCGGCAGTCGCCCCATTTCCCGACACAGAAACTGTTATGGTACCGTCTGCGGCTCGTGTCTTTCTCATGGATCTTTTTGGCGGCATCACTCTCTGACAGGTGATACAGGCGCATGATCCGCTCGATTCTCTTTTCGCGGTCGGCAAGAATAAATATGGATACCATGCTGTCGTACTGTTTCAGAATCGTCTCGCTGCACCGCCCTACGATCACGAAGGAGTCCCCCGCATCCGCCTTGTCCCGCAGATAGTCAAACTGGAGATACAGCAGATTTTCCTCGGGCGAACTGCTGTAACCTCTCACGGTTCTTGAAGACAGCGGATTTTTATGTTTCTCATCCAATTCTTTCAAATGATCCATCTTCACGTTCTTTTTC
>ERZ778517.2209-NODE-2209-length-11770-cov-4.257704_pt1 | contig 11770 bp, 7 predicted proteins | sample MGYA00510341_ERZ778517 | MGnify/ENA primary metagenome ERZ778517 (study PRJEB29527, sample SAMN07138964) | mouse gut metagenome | material: feces | host: mouse | place: China:Nanjing | collected 2016-01-25 ... | reverse complement strand
GGTATTTTCATCTCCATTTAAACAAATAAGGCAATCTCCTATATTTATAAAAAGGACATGCGATTTACTATCACATGTCTTTTTATGCCTTTATATTCTAAATTTATTTACGATATTTGTAAAATGATATAAAAATACAGAACTGAAATTATATATGAAAAGGATAGCATTAATTACAGGAATTACCGGGCAGGACGGGTCGTTTTTGGCAGAGTTTCTCATTGAAAAAGGATATGAGGTGCATGGGATTATGCGACGGTCATCATCGTTTAATACGGCCCGGATTGAGCATTTGTATCTGGATGAGTGGGTGCGGGATATGAAGCAGCAGCGGCTGATTAACCTGCACTATGGGGATATGACGGATTCGAGTTCGCTGGTGCGGATTATCCAGCAGGTGCAGCCGGATGAGATTTATAATCTGGCGGCACAAAGCCATGTGAAGGTGAGTTTCGATGTACCGGAGTATACAGCCGAAGCGGATGCCGTGGGGACGTTGCGGTTGCTGGAAGCCGTGCGTATCCTGGGATTGGAGAAAAAGACGCGGATTTATCAGGCTTCTACGTCGGAGTTATTCGGACTGGTACAAGAGGTACCCCAGAAGGAGACCACACCTTTCTACCCCCGCAGTCCTTATGGAGTGGCGAAGCAATACGGTTTCTGGATTACCAAGAATTACCGGGAGGCTTACGGTATGTTTGCCGTAAACGGTATTTTGTTCAATCATGAAAGTGAACGACGGGGGGAAACATTTGTCACCCGGAAAATCACACTAGCCGTGAGCCGTATTGTCCAGGGATTCCAGGATAAGTTGTATATGGGAAATTTAGATGCTTTACGGGATTGGGGATATGCCAGGGATTATGTGGAGTGTATGTGGTTGATTCTGCAACATGAAACTCCGGAGGATTTTGTGATCGCTACGGGACAGATGCATTCAGTACGCGAGTTTTGTACGCTGGCATTCAAGGAGGCAGGGATTGAGATTGAGTGGCAAGGGAAGGGCGTGGATGAAAAAGGTATCGACCGAAAGACGGGTAAAGTACTGGTGGAAGTGGACCCGAAGTATTTCCGTCCGACGGAGGTAGAACAGTTGTTGGGCGACCCGACAAAAGCCAAGACGTTATTGGGCTGGAATCCGACGAAAACTTCTTTCGAAGAGTTGGTGCGTATTATGGTGGAGCATGATATGCGGTTTGTGAAGAAGTTGTATAAAAGAAGCGGAGAAGAGTGAGAAATGGAGAAAGGAAGTAAGATATATGTAGCAGGTCACCGGGGGTTGGTGGGCTCCGCTATCTGGAAGAATTTGCAAGAGAAGGGGTATACGAATTTAATCGGAAAGAGTCACCGGGAGTTGGATTTATTAGACGGAGCTGCCGTGCGGGAGTTTTTCGATCGGGAGCAACCGGAATATGTATTTTTAGCCGCTGCTTATGTAGGGGGTATTATGGCAAACAATACTTACCGGGCGGATTTTATATACAGGAATTTACAAATCCAACAGAATGTAATTGGAGAGAGTTTCCGTCACGGTGTCAAAAAACTGTTGTTTTTGGGCAGTACTTGTATTTACCCCAGAGATGCCGCACAACCGATAAAGGAGGATGCCCTTCTCTCCTCTCCTTTGGAGTATACGAATGAGCCTTATGCTATTGCCAAGATTGCCGGATTGAAAATGTGTGAGAGTTTTAATTTGCAATACGGGACGAATTATATTGCGGTTATGCCGACGAACCTGTATGGTCCCAATGACAACTTTGATTTGGAGCGCAGTCACGTATTACCTGCCATGATCCGGAAAGTTCATTTGGGACAACTTTTGTACGAGCAAAACTGGACGGACATCCGCAAAGATTTAAATCAACGTCCAGTGGAAGGAATAGACGGAAAATCACCTGAAAATGAGATACAAAAAGTATTGGCAAAATACGGTATTACTGCTCAACAAGTAGAGCTTTGGGGAACGGGACAGCCTTTGCGCGAATTTTTGTGGAGTGAAGAAATGGCTGATGCCTGTGTTTTTATCATGGAAAAGGTTAATTTTGAGGATTTGAAGGGAGACGGGAAAGAGGTGCGGAATTGCCATATCAATATCGGTACAGGAAAAGAGCTGAGTATCGCTGCTTTAGCCAACTTGATTGCAAAGGAGATCGGATATAAGGGCGAAATCCTTTTCAATCCCGCCAAGCCGGACGGTACGATGCGGAAGTTAACGGATGTAAGTAAGTTGCATCAGTTGGGATGGCATCACCGGATTGAAATTGAGGAAGGAGTCAGAAAAATGTATGAGTGGTATAGGAAAAGTTAAAAGTCTGAGAGAAAAAGTTAAAAACAGGATAAGGTAAGTGTCCCTTTTGTATCAAAAGTATGGTAAAAAAGTTATTGTCTTTGCCGGTTAATCTGGTTCATTATTTTCACAAGTTAAAAAAAGCTGAGGCCGGAGAGTGGTTTTGTACTTCGGACCCGATTGACCGAAAATTAGGTTCCGGGGGAGGAAGCAGTTGGCTGCTGGAAAAATGCAGGGAAAATGAAAACGGAGCCCCGGTTTTCTCGGACTGGCTAAAAAAAGACAAGAGAATCCTGCTCCATGCAGGAGGCCAAAGCCGTAGGTTACCTGCTTATGCCCCTTCCGGTAAGATTCTGACGCCTATTCCGGTATTCCGTTGGGCAACGGGACAAAATCTGGACCAGGATTTGCTTTCGTTACAGGTGCCTCTTTACGAAAAAATTATACAACAGGCTCCGGAGAAGTTTCATACTTTAATCGCCAGCGGTGACGTTTATATCCATTGTACGGAGGCTTTACAGGAAATTCCGGAAGCTGATGTCGTGTGTTACGGTCTCTGGACGGATCCGGCTTTAGCTACCAATCACGGCGTATTCGTTGCGAAGCGGGAGTATCCGGAAGTATTGGACTATATGCTTCAAAAGCCGTCGTTGGAAGAATTAGCCCAATTGACTCAAACACACCTTTTTCTGATGGATATCGGGATTTGGTTACTCAGTGACCGGGCGGTTGAATTGTTGTATAAACGCAGTGTAACAGCCCAAAAAGAGTTTCAGTTTTATGATTTGTATTCGGATTTCGGTCTTACGTTAGGGGTGCATCCTCAGATTACGGACCCGGAATTAAATAAACTGAGCGTCGCTATTCTTCCTTTGGCAGGAGGCGAGTTTTACCATTACGGCACCAGCCGGGAGCTGATTTCTTCTACGTTAGCGATACAAAACCGTATTCATGACCAACGCATAATTGTACACAAAAGTGTAAAGCCTCATCCGGCAATGTTTGTCCAGAATGCCGATATCCGTGTTCCGCTGACGGCTGAGAATGCGGATTTATGGATTGAGAACAGTTGTATCGGAGCACATTGGAGGATTCACAACAAGCATTTGTTTACGGGGATTCCTGTAAATGACTGGCATATCGAAGTACCGCAACAGATATGTATTGATGTTGTTCCTGTCGGGGAGAAAGGTTACGCTGTCAGACCTTACGGTTTCCTGGACCCATTCAAAGGGGCGTTAAAAGATTCGTCCACTCTTTTTATGGGACAGTCTTTCAATAAGTGGTTTTCCGCCCGGAATCTGAATTTTCCGGATTGCAATTTAAATCCGGATACTGATCTCCAATCGGCGGCGCTTTTTCCCATATGCGAGTCTACGGACGATATGGAAGAGGTTCTTCTATGGATGATTTCCCATCCGGAGTCGGAAACAGGCAAGGCTATCTGGTTATCTCGTCCGCGTTTTTCTGCCGACGAGCTTTCGATACGCGCTAATTTGGTCCGTCTTTTTGCCCAAAGGGAGGGTTTCCGGAAAGGGAATTGGTCTTTTTTGGCTCGGAATTTTGAGAAAAGTGTGTTTTACCAACTCAATTTAGCCGAAGCAGCCCGGGAGTTCGCCGAACAGCATATTGCTTTACCTTCTCCCCTGCCGCCTTGTAGCGACCGCATGACGCAGATACGTGACCGTATGTTCCGGGCAAGAGTTAAACAGTTATCAGGAGAAAGTTTCAAAGAAGAAGAAAATGAGGCTTTTGCATTACTGAGAGATGGACTTATCGATTCTGTTTATCAGCAAAAGCTTTCTCCGATACGTGCAGTGTATTCCGACCAGATTGTCTGGAGCCGGAGTCCGGTTCGCATTGATCTTGCCGGCGGATGGACAGATACGCCTCCCTATTGTCTGAATGAAGGAGGGCGCGTCATCAATATGGCTATCGAGCTAAACGGACAGCCACCTATCCAGGTTTATATAAAGCCTTGTGCAGAATGTCATATTATTCTCCGCTCCATCGATTTGGGTGCTATGGAAATCATAAAAACTTATGAAGAGTTACATGCTTTTACCCAAATAGGTTCTCCTTTTTCCATTCCGAAAGCGGCATTGGTACTCACTGGTTTTTCCCCGAAGTTTTCGGAGATTCCTTACCCTTCTTTGGAAAAACAATTGACTGCCATCGGAGGAGGTCTGGAAATCACCTTACTTTCCGCAATTCCGGCAGGCTCAGGTTTAGGAACTTCCTCCGTGTTGGCAGCAACGGTGTTGGGCGCTCTGTCTGATTTTTGCGGAATGAACTGGGAGAAAAATGAGATTTGCCGCCGCACTTTGATTCTGGAGCAGTTGTTAACAACCGGCGGAGGATGGCAGGATCAGTTCGGCGGTATACTTCAAGGGATAAAATGTATAGAGACTACTAAAGGTTTTGAACAAAGTCCTACTATCAAGTGGCTGCCGGATATGCTGTTTACCGAACCGGAATACAAATCCTGCCATTTATTGTATTATACAGGCATTACCCGTACGGCAAAAAATATATTGGCGGAGATTGTCAAAGGGATGTTTTTGAATGACGGGAAGCACCTCCGTATTTTAGCAGAAATGAAGGAACATGCAACGGCTATGTTTGAAGCCATACAACGAGGCGATTTCACGGGAATGGGACAATTGGTAAGAAAGACGTGGGAGCAAAATAAGGCATTGGATTGCGGTACGAATCCGGAAGCGGTAGAAAGTATTATCCGCCAGATAGAAGATTTTACTTTAGGCTATAAACTTCCTGGTGCCGGGGGCGGGGGGTATCTTTATATGGTCGCGAAGGATCCGGAAGCTGCCGGACATATTAAGCAGCTTCTGAATCAAAATCCGCCGAATAAGCTGGCGCGGTTCGTGGATGTGACCCTATCGGATAAAGGCTTACAAATCAGTCGTTCTTAAGTTTATGCCGTTATGAAAAGGTTTTGCCAGACTTTAAAATTAAAAGAGGATCCGGCTCTTGTCCGGGAGTATGTCCGGGTTCACCAGGAGGTGTGGCCTGAAATCAAAGCCGGAATACGGGAGGTCGGGATAACAGACATGGAAATCTATATCCACGAAAATACTCTTTTCATGATTATGGAAACAACTGATGATTTTGACTGGTTTAAAGACAATGCACGTCTCTCGACTCTTCCCCGCCAAGCAGAATGGGAAGCCTATGTTTCCCGGTTTCAACAAACTACTTCTACGGCTACATCCAGTGAGAAATGGACGTTAATGGAACGAATTTTCAAGTTATAGTTATTCTGTAACCAGTTTCCGGAGTTTTTCGTTATCCAGTATATTCGCCAGTGAGGGCAATATGAGTACCAGTCCGATACCTGCAAATCCGCCCAAGAAGGTAAAAAGCACCAAGATGAGCGCCCGTTTGGGTTTGGAGCGTTCCAATGGTATGGTCACCGGATCTATTATAGTAAGTATCGGGGTGGTTTCTTTCACTTGTATTTTAGCCTGTTCCAGTTGTTTTGCCAATTCAGAGTAAACGTTTAAAGCCAGATTGTAACGAGTGTCCAGTTGTTCTTCCTGCGCTTGTGCCCGGGCAGAATAAATGTTTTTATTGGCATCTTTGAATATTGCCCGTTCTTGTTGTATCTGTTCAAAATCATGTTTTACTTCGTCAAAACGTTCCTGGACGAAATCCAGATTGGACTGTACTTTTTCAATTTTAAATTCGGTTATGTAACGCTGTAAAAGGGTTTGTACCCTCTCTGCCAACTGTGCTGCTGCCAAAGGTTCAGGCATTACCGCCGTCAATTCTACATAGCCGTCTTTTTCATTCAGATTCAGTGTAACCAATCTTTTGAGGCTCTCTACACATTTTTTTTCTTTTATGGTTAAGGTCTGTAAAGCTCCTATAGCTTCCGGTTTATAGATTTCATCCTTTTTTTCACCGCGGATAGCCTTTATTATCACTCCGGGTAAGCCTATCGTGTATTTTTTAATTGCCCCTCCGAGAGTGAATTTTTTATAGTCTTCATTGGTGAAGTAGTCAAACAGGGTTACAGGCTGTTCGTATTCCTCAAATTTTATGGGTGTCTGCATCAATTCTTTCTGAAAAGGAATACTTTCCAGTATTTTAGAATACATTTTGGGTGAAAGGGCTTCCCCTCCTCCTACGTCACCCAAATTGATTCCGGCCATAGCAGCCAGTCCACTCAGTCCTCCGCCCATGCTCTTTTCAGAGGTCTGCGGAACCATTGTAGAGCCTGCCGTATATTCTTCCGAACTCAATAAGGCAACCAATACGCCCAGCACCATAAATCCCAGTGTCACCCGGAGAATAAATTTCCTGTTTTTCCAAAGTTTACGGATGATTTCTACCAAGTCAATTTCCTGATCTGTATCTTGTTGCAGGCTTCTCTGTTCTGTGTAGATGTTATTTTGTTCCATTTCTATTATCAGAAGGTATTACTTAGTAGAATTTATAATCGAGGTCACCATAGCCGCCATCGAAGTTGTCGAAGAGGCCAAGCTCATAATCTCTGTAAATCCCAAGCCTTTACGCTGCGGTTTAAGCGGTACGACGATTTCACATCCTGGCCTTAGTTTTGTTCTACTTCCTTTAGCGACGTTAACCGTACCGTTCATATAGATCACAAAAGCCCGGCTTTTCTTTGCCCGCTGGGCATATCCTCCCGACTGACTGATGTAGTGTTTCAGTTTGGCTTTATTTTTAAATACGACTGTGTTCGGATACATCACGGCTCCACTGATTTTCACCGTACCGTTGTATTCAGGTATTTGCAGTACATCGCCTTCCCGTAAAATAATGTCCCATTCGTCGGAACCGGGATTTTCCAAGGCTTTATTTAGCTCTATTCCGACAAAATAGGTATCTCCGAGATCCAATTGTTCTACATTGATGGAGTCTTTTCCTCCCTGCTGTGTCAGTTTCAGCAAGGTCTGTACTCTTGCTTTTTCATCGTCCGTCAGTTTCCGGGTTAAACGGGCTCCTTCGGGATAGGCTTCAACGGTCAGCCCTCCTGCCCTTTTTACCAAGTCGGAAAGTCTTTCACCTTTTTTCGCCAAGGTGTATTCTCCTCCGAATACAACTTCGCCCTCTATAAATACGTTCTGTTGTTCCTGATAACCGGGGGAGCGACGCACATAGACTTCATCAAAGGGTTCCAAGGTAAAGTCGGACGGTCCGCTCACTATGAAGCCGTTTTTCAGGGTGAAAGTATAGGTTTCCGCCCGGCGTTCTCCTGCCCTTGTGCTTCTGGGGTCTTTAATGCGCCGAGAAACATCAACCCGTATGGTGGAGGCTGATTCCAGCAATCCTCCCGACTGTATGATCAAATCTTCAAGGGTCATGTTATCTACGAACTTATAGGTTCCAGGATGTCCCACGTCTCCTTTTACAGCAATGGTGTAGTCTTCTCTGAGGTCAAAAATAGAGGGGATGTATAGTACGTCATTTTTTTCCAGTTGTACGTCCGGCACGTTACCGGAAGCGATTCCCTGGATGTCAACAGCCAATACTTCTGTGGAAAGATCGGGTTTTTCTCTGTAGATCACCGCCCGGTTGGGGAATGCATCTCCTCTCAAGCCTTCGGCTTTTTCCAGTAATTGTTTCACAGTCTGCAAACCTTCCCTAAGGGCATATAATCCTTCCCGGTAAACGGCTCCCCTTACTTCTATGCGGTTTTCAAAACGATCCAATACGGAGTCAACAGACACCTGGTCTCCGTCGGCCAGTAGAAAACGGTCAAATTCATCGTCATCTACATTAAAAATCTGGCGTTCACGTCCGCTTTTCCGAATTACGCGGATGCTCTTTTTATAGGCATCGCCGGTAAATCCTCCTGCATATTGCAGCAAATCGCCGACCACTTCATTTTTTTTCATTTCATAGATCATCGGCCGTTTCACTTTTCCTTCAAGGGTTACCTGATTTTCATAAGGATTAATGACAATTACGTCTCCGTCCTGCAGGATGATGTTTAAATCGTTTTTTCCTTTCAGCAGGTATTCATAGACGTCTACATCGGCCACTTCTTTTCCTCCGCGAAATACTTTCATGCTCCGAAGCGAACCGATAGGATTCACCCCCCCGGCACTATACAAGGCATGAAATGCCGAAGCCAGCGAGGGTAAGGTGTAAGTTCCGGGCATCAGCACTTCACCCATTACGTTGACCTGAATACTGCGGATGTTGCCTAAGGTGAGACGTATGGAAGAATTACCCGTATTAATTCCTGAGTATATTTTCGACAATTCGTTTTTAACGCGTTCATTCGCTTCTTTGGCGGTCAATCCACTCAAGTGAAGCGGTCCGTATCCCTGTACGATTATGTTTCCGTCCGGAGAAATTATTTCACGGATATTATCCTGGGATGCTCCCCAAATATCAATGATTACTTCATCTCCGGGTCCCAAGAGGTAATTATCAGGGGTTGCAATGTTGAGTAAGGGTTCAAAAGTCAGTGTCTGATTGTTGAAGATATCGCGTCCGAACACTTTTTTTTCTTTTTCTTTCAAGATTTTGTTCAAGCGTTCGTTCATCTCTATTTCCCAAGTCAGGGAGTCCAGCAAAGAGGTTCCGTCCGGAGTTTCCACATCCAAGAGCTGTTCTTCTTTTATTTCAGGGAATTCTTTCAGGTAGCGTCTGTCTTTCGCCTCTTTTTCTTTTTCTTCAGGGGTGGAGGTATCGTTTTTGGGAGAAGTTTTCTGTTTGCTGACAGGTTTCGTCCGTAAGCGGGAATCGGTTGTTGCAGATGTTCCAATGGATGAAGTGGCCGCATTCTGGGTATTTTCCTCATAGGCTGCTTTCAGTTGGAGCAGCTTTTCTTTGGTTACACCCTTTTGGAGCAGCATCATAACAATCTGCTGCTGGCTCATGCCTTGTTTCTGCGCGTCCTGCACCATCTTGACTATCTGTTCATCTGACATTTGAGCAAATGACTGTCCGATAGTTGCTATCAACAAAAGCAGTAATAACGATATTTTTTTCACTCTTACCAGGATTAAATTAATAATAGTTTCCTCAACTGACTTATAATTTGCAAAATTATTCAAAAAGATTCAGTTATAAAAATGAGTCGGCCTACTTTTTCAGTACAAAAGCATCAATCTTTCAATTTTTCCACCCAACTGACGGGAACGGTTGTTAATGCGCAACCGAAATATTGCAAACGGATAGCTATTTTATATTTCCCCCGCACTTCGACCAGTTCTCCGATTAGCCCCTCCAGGTTACCTTGTTTGACTCTCACTTTATCTCCGACGTTTACGTGGGAGGTCAGGAATTCGACTTCATCAAAGGCATGTTCTACCATCATGCGTAAGCGATGTATCTGGTCGTCAGGAATTGCCGCAGGAACCGATTTTTCTCTCAGAAAAGTAACAACCCCAGGGATATTCAATATTTTCAGCATATCTTCAACAGCAATGCGGACAAATATATAACCGGGGATTAGGGGCAAGGAGACTTTCTTTTTCCGGTCACTCCAGATTCTGATTTCCGTACGTAAGGGCAGATAGTTTTCAATACCGGACTCGTCCAGACGTTGCTTTACTTTTTTTTCCGCCCGGGAAGTTGTATATACGGCATACCAAAACTGCATGTATCCAGCCGATTTTGTGATTAGTGTTTGTTTATTCCCTAACGGCTTTTTCCATTATGTATTCCATTTTCACGGCTTCAAGCTGGAAATCTATCTCTTCGTATACCGAGTTTTTGGATTTAAATTCAGGGACGATTAGTTTCATTTTCCGTACGACTTCAAAGGTGTTCCCTTCTTTCATGATTTCGCTCAGTTCCTGCATTTCGCATTTTATTTCTTCGAAGTCGTATTCCCGGACTTTAGCTCTTTTTATGCGTTTGTGAGGGGTTGGTAAGGTCGTTTCTTTGACATTAAGCACTTCTTCGTAGAGTTTTTCTCCGGGTCTCAAACCGGTGAAAACGATATGAATGTCTTTTCCTACTTCAAAGCCCGACAATTTTATCATTTTACGTGCCAGATCAACAATTTTGACACTTTCTCCCATGTCGAATACAAATATTTCGCCTCCCTCTCCCAAGGCTCCCGCCTGTAATACCAGTTGACAGGCTTCCGGAATGGTCATGAAAAAGCGGGTAATGTCCGGATGGGTGACGGTCACCGGTCCGCCGGCTTCTATCTGTTTGGTGAACCGGGGTATGACAGAACCGTTGGACCCCAATACATTCCCGAAACGGGTGGTGATGAATGAAGTTTCGGATTTGCTGTTGAGGGACTGGATGTAGATTTCGGCAATCCGCTTGGTGCATCCCATAACGTTCGTCGGGTTCACCGCTTTATCGGTCGAAATCATGACAAATTTATCGACACCGTATTTTACAGCCAGATCGGCTACGTTTTTGGTTCCGAAAACATTGGTTTTAATTCCTTCCAGCGGTAAGAGTTCAACCATAGGCACATGCTTGTAAGCAGCCGCATGGTAAACGATGTCCGGTTTGTATTTTAAGAATACTTTTTCCACCCTTTGGTATTCCCTGACATCTCCCATTTCTATGACATAATCGTTAAAGCGGAATTTTTCGGATAATTCCAGTTGTATGTCATACAGCGGGGATTCGGCCTCATCAAACAGAATAATCCGGGCAGGTTTAAAGCGGGTCAATTGTCTTACAATCTCACTACCTATGGAACCGGCAGCTCCGGTTACCAGAATCGTTTTGTTCAGTAACTGTTTGCGGAGCGCATTGTCGTCCAGTTCTATCACTCCTCGGTCCAGCAGGTCTTCAATTTTGATGTTTTTAATATGCCGGATGTTGAGTTCACCGTTTATCCAGCTCTCAAATTGGGGTACTTCCAGTACATTTACGTTGTATTTGAGGCAGGTCTCTATTAACTTCCTTTTTTTATCCTGTGCCAATAGTTTTTTGGCAATGACTACTTTGTCGACATTGTATCTTTTAAGCAGGTAAGCCAATGCCTGCGATTTATATATTTTTACACCTTCCAGTACTTTCCCTGCTTTTTTATCGTTCATATCCACGAATGCCAGGATGTTATAGGAAGCATCCACAGCATTGTCCAAAGCATGTTTTGCCATCATGCCGTACTCATCGCTTCCGCAAATAATCACATTTTTCTTTACTTTTTCCGCATCGAGATATTGGGCGAAGGTAATTTTAACAAATAAACGGCTAACGGTCATGATACACATCAGTACCATGTATTCTATCAGCAAGAATCCGAGCGGAATGAAAAAGGTCTGGTCAAAAATAAAAAAGCCGGCGTTAAATAGTAATAATACTAATTCTCCGGCAGTCAATACATAAAATATACGCAATACATCTTCCGTGCCTGTGTATCGGATTATGCCTGAATAAGTGCGCCCCAGTATGAAACTGATTACCCTTACCCCTATCACGACCATCATAATCTTCACCAGGGAATTCCAGACAATTTTATCCAACTGGAAGTTAGTCAATACCAGACAAGCTATGGCTATAGAGAAT
>ERZ778517.2202-NODE-2202-length-11822-cov-6.687261_pt1 | contig 11822 bp, 8 predicted proteins | sample MGYA00510341_ERZ778517 | MGnify/ENA primary metagenome ERZ778517 (study PRJEB29527, sample SAMN07138964) | mouse gut metagenome | material: feces | host: mouse | place: China:Nanjing | collected 2016-01-25 ... | reverse complement strand
TCGCTTGCGTGTGAGATACATGTCGATATAGTTGCCTACTATCGAGTTGTAGGGAAGGTCTATCACTGTAGGCAGCTTGGCCAGACGCTGCTCATACTCGGTGGCGGTGGCTGTGGTTGAGTTGCCGGTGTCGATGCCGGGCACCACGTAGTTTTTCAGATAGAAGTTCTCCTCAAGCAGTCGTGTCTGTGTCTCGAAACTCTCGGGGGCTATGATATTGTCGTCGGTGATGGAGTGACGAAATTCGAGTATTGATGGCAGTGAGGCGGCCGAAACCATAAGGCTGCCGCTCAGTCCGAGAATCAGAGTTATAAAGGTTTGTTTCATCGTTGGATGGAGTGATATGTTGACTTTCCGCACTCTTGCCGGATGATTGCCTCATGCGGGAGCGGGGATGAATGGATGTGGTGATTGTTTCAGAAATTCAAGGCCCAGTATAACCCGATACTCGGGCGCGTAGAGCCGTTGCGCAGGTCATTGTTCATCAGTGCCGGCGCGACGTCCATCGACAGCGACGGACTTATATCAAAATGTGCCAATTGTGCGTCGACATAAGCGTCGACCATTGCCAGCAGATAGACGCCTACCATACATATGATACACAGGTCGCGGTTGCGCCTGAAATAGTTTTTGCGGGTACGCAACAGACTGGTGAGCCATGCATGGTCGAGGTCCTCTTCCTTGACGGTAGGGGCGAAAAAGTCCATGTAGCTCTTGGTAGTCGGGTCGTTGTCCATGATGTCGCTGTAGGCCGTGGTGTAGTCGCTGAGCATGGTATTGTTCCATGAGGTGGCGTAGCCGAGTCCCATGAATGCTCCGATGACGATGGGCAGTTTCCAGTAGCGGCGGTTGTAGAGCTGGCCGAGGCCGGGAAACAGTGCCGACATCCACACGGCTTTGGTCGGATCGGGCATAAATTCAAACCGTCGTTCGGCATATTCCGACGGAGCTACCATTACGGAGTCGATCGGCATTATGGCAAGCGAGTCGCCCGAGACTGCGAGACTGTCGCCCACAACCATGACGGGCACGCCCGAAGGCCGGCCGAGCGATATGGAGTCGGGCATCTCGCTGATGGGTGAGGTGGGGCGGCGTTGCGGACGCACCGGTCGGTTGCGCCGCGGGGTGTCGCTTACGGGCTCGTCGACGGTCACAGCCGGAGTGTCGGCCGTTACTGCGGGAGTCTCGGGTGTGGCGGTCTCGGGCTCCGAGGCCTGTGCGTATACACCCAACGACCCGGCAAACGCAAACAGGAGTGCGATGACCGGAGCCGCTATGGAGTGACGTATATATGTAGCTTTAGTTTCCTTGCAGGGATACATTGCGTGGGGTTACTGTTTTGCTGTGTCAAAGATAGCAATTAATCTTTGTAGTTCATCATCGTTGCGAAACGAGAAGGAGATTTTTCCTTTGCCTGAAGCGTCACACGACACTTTCACGGGGGTCGAGAAGCGGTGTGAGAGGTGGTCTCTTAAAATATCAAAATCTTTGTTAGAAAACCTTTTATCGTCCTTCTTTTCGGGATTTTCACCGTTGAGTGCGGCCTGCTGATACTTTTTGGCAAGCTCCTCGACACGTCTCACCGACAGGCCTTGGGCGAGTATCTCATTGTAGAGTTTCAGTTGCAGCTTGGGGTCGTCGATGCTCAGCAGGGCACGTGCGTGGCCCATGTCGATGCGGCGGTCGCGCAGGCCGAGCTGCACCTCGGCCGGCAGACGCAGCAGACGCAGAAAGTTGGCCACAGTGGCGCGCTTTTTGCCTATGCGTTCGCTCAGCCGCTCCTGTGTCAGATCGTAGCGGTCGATGAGTTTCTTGAATGTCAGTGCTATCTCTATGGCGTTGAGGTCCTCGCGCTGTATGTTTTCGATGAGGGCCATCTCGGTCATTGTGGCGTCGTCGGCCGTGCGTATGTAGGCCGGCACGGTGGAGAGTCCGGCCATGAGGGCGGCGCGGTAGCGTCGTTCGCCGGCTATGATCTGATAGGTGTCGGGACCTGTCTTGCGCAGCGATATGGGCTGTATGATGCCATATTCGCGCACCGAGCGGCTCAGCTCCTCCAGAGCCTCTTCGTCAAAAATCGTACGGGGCTGGTCGGGGTTGGGCGAGATGCGTGAGATTTCGATTTCGTTGATTGCCGAGGCGTCGCGTGCGGGCGCGTCATCCATGGCTATGAGTGAGTCGAGTCCGCGTCCGAGGGCGGGTCGTTTGCTTGGTGGCATATTTCGGTCGGTGGTGAGATTCTGTTAGTGATGTGAGGCGTCGGGCTCTCAGGAGTTTTTGGCTATCAGCTCCTTGGCCAGCGAGATGTGTGATGTGGCTCCGCGCGACAGAGGGTCGTAGAGTATGACGGGCAGACCGTGGCTCGGGGCTTCGCTCAGACGTATGTTGCGGGGTATCACCGTGTCAAACACCATGGCTCCGAAGTGGCCTTTGAGCTCCTCGTATATCTGGTTGGCCAGGCGCAGGCGTGCGTCATACATCGTGAGCAGAAATCCCTCGATTTCGAGCGACGGATTGAGTCGCGACTTGATGATGCGGATGGTGTTGAGCAGCTTGGTGATGCCTTCGAGTGCGAAATATTCGGCCTGTACGGGTATTATCACCGAGTCAGCGGCCGTGAGGGCGTTGACGGTGATGAGTCCGAGCGAGGGGGAGCAGTCGATGAGTATGTAGTCATATTTCTGTGCCAACGGTGCGATGGCTCTTTTGAGCACGTTTTCGCGCGCCTGTTTGTTGATAAGCTCTATCTCGGCTCCGGCCAGGTCGATGCGTGAGCCTATGAGGTCAAGACGCTCACAGCATGTGGCCACCTGCGAGCCGTCCATGGGATAGTCGTCGACAAGGCACTCATAGATTGACGACGGCATTTTTTTGGGGTCAATGCCGTAGCCCGACGTGGCGTTGGCCTGCGGGTCGGCGTCGATGATGAGCGTGCGTTTACCCTCGGCCGCGAGTGAGGCCGCGAGATTGATGGTGGTGGTGGTTTTACCCACTCCGCCTTTCTGATTGGCTATGGCGATGATTTTACCCATATCTTCGGTTTAGCGTGCCGCGCCGGTCCAAGTGTTTGACTCTGAGCGCGTGATTTGAACATGCAAAGTAAGAAAAAATATGTCGAAAATCAATGCCGGATAGTAACAAAACGTGTTAAAATGTTGAAAACTTTTTTCGGCCGGCTCTTTCAGTCGTCTTTTTCGGCCGTCACGTTTTTTTACCAACTGCCGCCGGCACCGCCGCCGCCGGTGTGACCGCCTCCGAATGAGCCACCGCCAAACGAGCCACCGCCCATGCCGCCTCCGCGCCCGCCCAGCGCGCTGCCGAGTATGGCTCCGGCCGCGAGCGCGCTGTCGTCACGTTTTCGTTCGATTTTAAATCGTTTCTCGGTATGGTTGCCACAGTTGCGGCAATAATATATGTCTACACCCTCGCCCTGGCTGCGTGTGGTGGCCGGGCGCAGTATGCGGCGGTCAGACAGGCTCATGGTGCGGGCATGGCAGCGCGGACACTCTATGAAACGTGTGGAACGGTTGACATAGGGGTAGATGTCGGTCTGGGCACACTGCGGGCAATGCCAAACGTCATAGTCCACCGAATTGAGCCGCTCCTCGAGGTCCTGCGAGGGGGAGAGGTAGTCGTTGTCGTGCACTTCGTCGATGAGTTTCATGCGGGTGCCGCAGTGTGAGCACACGCGCTTGTGGCGTCTTACGCGATACATCTTCCATGAGAGCAGACCAAACGGGATGGCTCCGAGTCCGAGTGTGACAAAGGCCACGATGGCCGCCGGGAGCCATAGGGTGTTGAGACGACGCCAACGCTCCACGTCGTCGACATGGCGCGTCTTGAAGATGAAGTAGATGACTATCGCAAGCATGATTGCGGCAATGAAGCCGGCTATCTTGAGAAAGAAGGCAAACACCTCTTCGCCGTTGAAGTCCGACATACCTGTTGTTACGCGGCTGTCGTTGGCCTGTCCCGACATGAGCTCGTCGCGCACCGACGGGTCGATGATTACCTCCGAGAGTCGGGCCACGGCGGCCTCGACACCTCCGTCATAGTCACCCTGGCGGAAATAAGGATACATGTTCTCGCGGATGATGCGTCCGGCTATGATGTCGGGCACCGCGCCCTCTACTCCGTAGCCGGTGCGTATCTGCACTTTCCTGTCATCGCGGGCCACCAGCAGGAGCAGTCCGTTGTCTTTGTCGCTTTTGCCTATGCCCCATTTCTCAAACAGCGCGGTGGCAAACTCTTCGGGTGTCATCGAGGGGTCGATGCTGTCGATGGCCACCACGACAAGTTCGACCGAACTCTTGTCCCACAGGTCGGCGATAGCCCTGTTGAGACGAGCTTCGGCCTGTGGCGAGAGCACTCCTGAGGGATTTGATACGTAGCGCGTGCGTGAGGCTACGTGTACGTTAGGCACTTCGTCGACTGTCATGGCCTGAGAGGCCAGTGTTACAAATATGCTCACCAGCAGTGCGAGCAGACGGGCAGGGCGTTGTATCATCTGATGTATCATCCTTGTGTCAGTTGTTGATCTTGAGACTCATGCCGTTGAGACGGCGATAGAGGTCGAGGGCATAGACGTCGGTCATGCCCGAGATGTGGTCGAGCACGGCCTGTATTTTGCCGTAGAGGGTAGGGGCGTTTATTTCATATTGCTCGGGCACTTTGGCCAGGAGCAGACGCGAGTAGTTGAGTGTCGGGTCGGTGACGGCTTTGACCAGCTCGTCAATCAGAAACGAGATGATGCGCGTGCCGGCAAGTTCGATTTCGACCACATCGTTTGCGCAGTAAATCTTTTCCCACGACAGCGACTCGCAGCGTCGGTAGCCCTCCTTTTCGAGCGGGGTGATGTGGTCGAGCAGACTGCCGCGAAATGTGCCGCCGAGTATCTCCTCCTCATGAGCGGCAAAGGCGTCGGCGCAACGGTCGACCAGCACTCCCACGATGCATGAGCGCAGATAGGATATCTTTTCGTTGGGGTCGTCTACGTGGCTCATCACCTTGAGCATATGTTCCTGCCGTTCTTGGGGAAAGTAGCCCAGCAGCAGGGGGATTACCTCGCCGGTGGTGAGTATCTTGAGCTTATGGGCGTCCTCGATATCCATTATCTCATAACAGATGTCGTCGGCCGCCTCGACTATATAGACCAGCGGGTGGCGCGAGTAGCGGGTGGTGTCGTCGGGCGATGCGAGACGCAGCATGCCCAGCTCGTCGGCCACTTTTATGAAGTCGGCATGTTCCGACGAGAAAAATCCAAACTTGCCGTGGCTTCCGGCAAGTGTCGACTCGAAGGGATATTTGACTATCGAGGCTAGTGTGGAGTAGGTCATTGCAAATCCTCCCTGGCGGCGTCCGTTGAAGCGGTGGGTGAGCAGTCGGAAAGCATTGGCGTTGCCCTCGAAGTGGGTCAGGTCGTTCCATTCGCGCTCGCTCAGGTGCTCTCTGAACCGCAGTCCGGCCCCTTCGCTGAAGTAGGCCTGTATGGCTTTCTCGCCCGAGTGGCCAAACGGCGGATTGCCCAGGTCGTGGGCCAGGCAGGCTGCCGCCACGATGTCGCCGAGATAGTTGAGCGAGTCGAGCACTTCGGGCGCGTCGGCATAGCGCGGGCGCAGGCGTATGGCCACCTCGTTGGCAAGCGAGCGTCCTACACACGACACCTCGAGGCTGTGGGTCAGACGGTTGTGTACAAATATGCTGCCGGGGAGGGGGAAGACCTGTGTCTTGTTCTGCAGACGGCGGAAGGGCGAGGAAAACACGAGCCGGTCAAAGTCGCGTTGAAAGTCGTTGCGCGCTCCCGGCTTGGGGTCGTGGTAATGTTCAAGCCCAAACCGTTTGTCGGAAATCAGCTTGTCCCATTTCATGGTGTCGGAAGTATAGTCAGACATAGCGGTCGTTGAGGATGGATTGTGGTTAAGGCTGACGGGTGTCTATTTGGCTTCTGAGGTATCATCGTCGGCCGACGCTGCTTTTTTGAGTCTGCGGCGGCGGGCCAGATGCCATGCCAGAAGTTTGCCGCTGCGGTCGAGTGCGAGCAGTATGAGCAAAATTATAACAAACGGCGTGGTGACAAGTTTCAGCACATAGCCCGTTTCGGGGTTGAGCGAACGTATCAGCCTGTCGTGGGGAGTCTCGGTGATGAATGAATAGCCTATCGACGAGAGCGTCCGCTTCCACATCACGGTGCCGTGGTCGAGATATACGAGAGCGGCATTGCCGCGGGCCAGCTCCTTGAGCATCTTGGGGTCGGCCTGATAGATTGGATAGGAGGCCATGGATATGTCCTTCCAGTGTTCCATGCCCTCTTCATCGCTGTTGATGAGGGCTATGAGCGAGCCGCCGCGACCGGTGATGAAGTCGTTGAGCTCGTTGATGATATAGGTGTATGAGAGGTCTACGTCATGGATGTCGGGGATGGTGACGAGAAACTGTTCGGTCTCGCTGTCGATGATGTCGGCCGTGATGTCCTCGCCGTCCTCGATTACGGTGAAGCCGTCGGTATTTATTTCGCCTCCGCTCACAAGCTTGCGGCTCACGAAGGTCCAGGTGGAGTCGGGCAGAGCGTCGATGGTGAAGGTCTCCTCGAGTCCGTCCTTGGAGTAGGTGTATTCATACACTGTCTCGGCAGCCGTGTCGTCGTCAGTGTCGTCGTCATAGTCGGGTGGCAGGAGTGTGGTGCCGGCTGTGTACTGGCGGAAGTCGATGAGCGGCTGCACGTTATAGCCGTAAAACTCTATGGCCAGAATATAGAGGGTTACCAGGCCTCCAACAATCCATTGTGTGTAAGGGAAAAACAATCCCGACACGCGTGTATTGTAAAGGATGAGATAGACGAGTGCCGCCGAGATGAATATGTTTTTGACAAACGTGGCGGTGTTGGAGATGATGAGAAAGTCGCCGAAACATCCGCAGTCGTCGACCGGCGAATAGAGGGCGATATAAAGTGTGAGCGGCAGCATAACGGCCATCATGGCCGAGAGCAGCCACACGGCTGTACGGCGGTAACATCCGAGCAACACCATGAAGCCCCATACAAATTCATAGGCCCCGAGGGCAAAGGCGGCGCATGTCACGAGCGAGCGCGGCACATCCCAGCCCCATACGGTGAAGTATTCGCTGATTTTTATTACACTGCCCCACGGGTCGATGCCTTTGACAAAGCCCGACATGATGAAGGTCGCACCGATGAGTATGCGCAGCAGCCACACGGCTGCCGGATGATAGAGCCGTTCGCGCAGCGGGCGGTGAGGGGTGTCAGTCGGCTTGGGTGAGTTTGATGACTGCGAAGACTGCATAGTTGATGATGTCGAGATAGTTGGAGTCGATGCCTTCCGAGATGATGGTGTGGCCTGAGTTGCCTTCAATCTCCTTGACTCGCTGTATCTTGGTGAGTATGAAGTCGGTGTAGGAGTTAACTCTCATTCCGCGCCATGCGTCGCCATAGTCGTGGGTCTTGGCGGCCATTAGGTCGCGCGCGGTCTTCATCTTTTCGTCATAGAGAGCCATGGCACGGTCGGGGGTGATGTCGGCGTTGTCGGCATATCCAAGCTGGAGCTGTATCAGCCCGACCAGTCCATAGTTTATTATGGCCATAAATTCGCCGAGCACGCCCTCGTCGACCATCGCTTCCTCTTCCTCGAGTGTGCGGATGCGCTTGGCCTTGATGTAGAGCTGGTCGGTGATGGAGCGCGGACGCATTATGCGCCATGAGGCTCCGTAGTCACGGAGCTTTTTGTCAAAGATGTCACGGCATAGAGCCAGGGCGGAGTCAAATTGTGAGAGTGTGTCGCTCATTGGATTGTGATGGATGGTCTGAATCTGTGAGTGTGAATCAGATAGATAATAAAAAATGCCGTCGCAAGAGGTCGGTGATGGCTTCTTGCGACGGCCTTATCTGACTTGATTAAAGAAGAAGCTTCTCTACGCGGTCGAGGTTGGCACCGTCGTTAAGGTTGTAATATACAATCTTGAGGTTGGTGAGTGCGTTGGTCATCTCGTTGTCAAGCTCGTAAGCTTTTTCGAGATATACGGCGGCTTCTTTGAGAAGGGGATTCATGTTCTCGGCCTTATACTTGTTGTATTCGCCCTGGCTCATCTCGCCGGTCTTCTCGTCGAGACGCTCATACTGCTGGATGAGAGCTGTGCCGTAGCTGAAGTTGGCCATGGCATTGTTGGGGTCGATTTCCACAGCCTTCTTGAATGACTCCTGCGACTTTTCCTTTTCACCCTTGTCGTCGTAGAGCACGCCGATGAGGTAATAGTTGGTGCCGTTGGTGGGGTCGTTCTTTATAGCGGTCTCGAGCATGTTCATAGCCTCGTCATACTTCTTGTCGGCCATGTAGGACGAGATGATGCGCTGGAGAAATTCGGGCTTTGCAGAGCCGAATTTGTCATAGGCAATCTTGGAATACTGGAGCTTCTTGGCCTCGTCGTTCATCTGATAGGCCACAGAGTAGGCATAGTCATAGGCTGCCATTTCGTCATAGCCGATAGCCATCATCTGCTCGAAAGCCTTTGCGGCTTCGGGGAGCATTTCGGCCTGCCATGCGGCGAGACCTGCATAGTAGGCCATCTGGGCGGCTACGGAGTCGGCAAGAGCCTTGGGAGCAGACTGGCCGAGACTGGCGTTGCCGGGAATGTTGATGTAAGCCATGAACGCTTCATAGGCCTTTGGATAGTTTTTGGAATCCCAGAAGCCTGAGCCGGAGTTGGCGAAGTCGGCGTGGTGAGAGGCGATAGCGGCTACGATATCCTTGGAATATTTGGTCTTTACCTTACCTTTGGCATCGGTCACGGTGTCAAGGCTGAGAGCCTTGAGCGAGTAGTTGTAGCCGTCGAGCAGAGCGGAGCCCATCTCGTCGAGGTTGACATCCTTGCCGATGACTTTCTGACCATACATGTCGTCATAGAGCTTGAAGCCTGCCTTGCCGGGGATCCAGTAGGTCTGGGCGTTGGCTGAAGTCTCGGCGTTGGAAAACGCAGGTGTGATGGCCTTTACGGCATTCTGATAGCTGCTATAAGAATTGACATTCTTAAAAGCCTTTTCCGCTTCTTTTACGGTCGCGGTCTGGGCTGACATCGACGCTGCGGCAAGTAGCCCGAGCGTCAGGACGCAGATCTTTTTCATAATCGGGGGTTATTAGAATTGGTAATGTATTTGTAGAGTTAAAAAAACGGGAGAATTTGGAGGTAAAAAAACATGTGATGAAGGGGGTCTGCGTATGTCAGGTCGGTGTGACAGTTGAGACTTCATGCTATAATCTTTATAACTCCAAATTCCTTGTTTTTGTTTAATCAAGTTCGTCATCGGCCGCGGGCTGGTCGGCTTCATCGATGTCGTCGGTAATGATGTCGTCGTCGGCTTCGTCGGCAGCGGGGTCGTCAAATATCAGCTCTTCGGGTGCTTCTGTCTGAGCTTCCACTTCGGTCACTTCCTCTTCGGGGTCGGAATCCACGCAGCACACCGAGGCTATCGTGTCGTTGCGCTTGTCGAGGTTGATGATTCTCACGCCTTGGGTGTAGCGGCCCTGCACCTTTATGTCGCTGACGTGGATGCGCAGGGTGATACCGCTCTTGTTGATAATAACGAGGTCGTTGCCGTCGTTGACGCTCTCGATGGCTACGAGGCGGCCGGTGCGCTCGGTGATGTTCATGGTGCGTACACCCTTGCCGCCGCGGTTGGTGATGCGGTAGACGGGCACACGCTCTATCTTGCCGTCGACTTCGGTCTCGATGTCGAGGGCTGTGCGCTTGCCATATCCGCGCTCGCTGAGCACCATTACATTATTTATGGTGTCGGCGGGCATGCATATGAGGCCTACCACTTCGTCATCATCGCCGTCGAGGGTCATGCCGCGCACGCCGGTGGACATACGTCCCATCTCGCGTACCTTGTTTTCGGGGAATCGGATGGCGCGACCGTTGCGGTTGGCCATGAGTATGTCGCAGTTGCCGTCGGTCATCTCGACGCTGAGCAGCTCGTCGCCCTCGCGGATGATGATGGCGTTGACACCCTTGGCGCGGGGACGTGAGTAGGCTTTGAGACTTGTTTTCTTGATTATGCCCTTCTTGGTGGCAAACACGAGGTTGTGGCTTGTGACAAACTCTTCGTCACCAAGATTTTTGGTGCAGATAAAGGCCTTGATGGCGTCGTCGGGCTCGATGTTGAGCATGTTCTGGATGGCGCGGCCTTTGGAATTTTTCGCTCCTTCGGGTATCTCATAGACTTTGAGCCAGTAGCAGCGTCCCTTCTGGGTGAAGAAGAGCATGTAGTTGTGCATCGAGGCGGGATAGATGTGCTCGATGAAGTCCTCGTCGCGGGTGTCGGAGCCCTTTGCACCGACGCCGCCGCGGTTTTGTGCGCGGAACTCGCTGAGCTGTGTGCGCTTGATATATCCGCGGTGGGAGATGGTGATGATCATGTCGTCATCGGCATAAAAATCCTCGGCATTGAAGTCTCCGGCGGTGTAGTCTATGTCGGTGCGGCGCGCGTCGCCATACTTGTCGCGTATCTCGATTAGCTCCTCTTTGATTACAGCGCGACACACGTCATCGTCCGAGAGTATCAGCTCAAGGCGGGCTATCTCCTTCTCCAGCTCGTCATACTCGTTTTTGAGCTTGTCCTGCTCCAGACCGGTGAGCTGACGCAGACGCATCTCGACGATGGCCGCGGTCTGCGGGTCGGTGAGGGTGAAACGCTCCTTGAGCTTCTCGCGTGCGTCCATAGTGTCGGCCGCACCGTGGATGATGCGTATTACCTCGTCGATGTTCTGCGAGGCTATGATGAGACCCTCGAGTATGTGGGCACGCTCCTGGGCCTTGCGCAGCTCATATTTAGTGCGGCGTATCACCACTTCGTGGCGGTGGGCCACAAACTCGCTGATGAGTTCCTTGAGGTTGAGCGTGCGGGGGCGTCCGTTGACGAGGGCCACGTTGTTGACGCTGAACGAGGCCTGCATCTGGGTCATCTTGTAGAGCTTGTTGAGCACCACGTTGGAGTTGGCGTCGCTCTTGAGCTTGATGACGATACGCATGCCCTTGTAGTTGCTCTCGTCGTTGATGTCGGCGATGCCGTCGAGTTTCTTGTCTGTCACTAGGTCGGCTATGTAGCTGATGAGCTCGGCCTTGTTGACGTTATAGGGTATCTCGGTTATGATGATATTCTCGTGGTTGTCCTCGGCTTCGATTTCGGCCTTGGCGCGTATGAGCACTCGGCCACGGCCTGTCTCATAGGCTTCCTTGACTCCGTTGTAGCCGTAGATGGTGCCGCCGGTGGGGAAGTCGGGGGCGGGTATGTATTTCATTAGACCGGGGATGTCAATCTCGGGGTCGTCGATATAGGCTACACAGGCGTTGATTGACTCGGCCAGGTTGTGGGTGGGCATGTTGGTGGCCATGCCGACGGCGATGCCCGAGGCTCCGTTGACCAACAGGTTGGGGAAGCGGGTGGGGAGCACGACGGGTTCCTGACGCGAGTTGTCATAGTTGGGCTGGAAATCAACGGTGTCCGACTCGATGTCGGCGAGCATCTCTTCGCCCAGACGGTCGAGGCGCACCTCGGTGTAACGCATGGCTGCCGCTCCGTCGCCGTCGACCGAGCCGAAGTTGCCGTGGCCGTCGACCAGGCAATATCTCATGGCCCAGGGCTGTGCCAGACGCACTACGGTGCCGTAGATCGACGAGTCGCCGTGGGGGTGATACTTACCCATTACCTCGCCGACGCAGTTGGCCGACTTCTTGTGGGGCTTGTCGGATGTGTTGCCCATCTCGTTCATACCGAAGAGCACACGCCTGTGGACGGGCTTCAGGCCGTCGCGCAC
>ERZ778517.2186-NODE-2186-length-11906-cov-4.681040_pt1 | contig 11906 bp, 10 predicted proteins | sample MGYA00510341_ERZ778517 | MGnify/ENA primary metagenome ERZ778517 (study PRJEB29527, sample SAMN07138964) | mouse gut metagenome | material: feces | host: mouse | place: China:Nanjing | collected 2016-01-25 ... | reverse complement strand
CATCACAGATAATTTTTTCATAACGCTTACCCGCTCCCACTTCTCCCCTGCCAAATACATGCCATTCACAAAACGCGTCCACTGTGCTAAAATGAATAAAATGCAGAGGCCAGCATCGGAATGACCATCGCCAAAACGACGATAATGATAATAACCGATGAAATAATTTTCCTGGTTTTTCTGTTGAACTTCATATTATCCCCATTCCGGAGCATTTATGCGACGGGGCGACGCAAATTTCAAATTTACGTCTGCCATCAAACAAATTTGTGATGCTCCTGCACAAATTTGCGTGTGACAAATTGGCACATCAGTGTGATTTTTCACACTACCGCCTCAATCATTTTACTACACTATAATAATAAGGAATGCCTTCTTTTGGCATAAAGGAATTATATATGAATTTTTTAATTATTGCAAGTACTCTGATCTTAGCAACAGCCATCGCCATGGCTTCCTCCAAAAGCAAAAAAAACACCGCCGCGATAGAGCAGGAATTTTGGCAGAGGGAGCGGGCCGCAAACAGTACCAGACGCAAACCTCTGGACGATCTTAACTATATTAAGCTGCCCATGGAAATTTTCCCCATGGAGCTTTTGCAGGACAACCCACGGATTGAAGATTACCGGCAGATCATCCTTTCCCTAAAGGATCAGCCCATCGTCAATTTCACGGGGCTTACCAACACGGAGCTGAAACTGCAATACGGCGCGCCCAATATCACCCTGCTGACCACCTATGACCAGAATTACACGCTTCTGGTACGCACCCTGCAGCAGTGGGCACAGGCGCTCTATGACGACGGCTTTTCCAAAGAGGCTTGTCAGCTTCTGGAATTTGCCATATCCACCGGCACGGACGTGAGCGCAACTTACCGTCTGCTCTGCCGGATTTATCAGGAAAACGGCACCCCCGAAAAAATCAGTGCGCTCTACCCGGTGGCCGAATCCCTAATTTCCGCCAATCAAAAGCCTATCGTCCGTATTCTTGCAGAATATGGGCAATCTTCCGACTAGCCTCGCTGCGAGTCAGATTTTCAATCTCATAGTCTACTATCAGTTTATGCCTGTCCAACAATTTATATAACTGTTCTTTTTGGGCAATCGTAAGCGGTGTATCGCGTTTTGCCTGATACAAAAGCTGCCTTGGCCGAAACAGACTCTTTTCTCCCGCCGCATCTTCCTTTTCCTGAAATTCTTCCACAAGCTTTTGATATAAAACAGCCGTGGCGCGGGCGTCCCCCAGAGCCCTGTGCGCGCTGTGGGGAATTTCATAATACTTACAGAGCGCCCCCAGACTGCGGCTTTCCAAATTCTTTAGATATTTCCGCGCAATCTTTAACGTATCAATTCCCTGTCTCTCAAAGGACAGCCTCTCATTTACCGCCGCCTTTTTCAAAAAAGAAAAATCAAACAGAATACCGTGCCCCAGAAGCACATCCTCCCCCAAAAAACCAAGCAATTCCGGCAAAACCTCCCCGATCGGTTTCGCCCCGGAAAGTTCTCCGTCATGGATTCCGGTAAGCTCCACAATCCGTTCCGGCAGCTTCCGCCCGGGATTGACAAAGGTTTCCCACTCTCCCACGGTCTCGCCCCGTTCTATTCTGACCGCACCAATCTCTATGATTTTATCCCGTCTCGGGTCAAGCCCGGTTGTCTCCAGATCAATACACACATAGGAATCCGTCATTTTTGCCTCCATAAGTCAAGCGATAACCTCAAATCCGGGTTGAAAGCTTTTTTCAGCTTTCCCTCCACGTCCATCCTCTGCCACAATAACGCGTGTACAAAGCCCCCGTCACGGGTTCAATTTATGTACCATAAACTGTATATGCCGTTTTCTGTCCGTCAATTAACGAATCCCATAATCCTATATCTGCGTCTGCACCCGCAAATCCACACTATATCTTGTAGTCTGCCTGTCATTTATTTAAAAAATAGGGGTCTTTCCACAAAAATATTCCGTAATGAATATTCTTATTAAAAATTGGAATATTTTTTGACACCAGATAAACTACAATAACAAAAAGGGATTACGAATGAAGACAAGGATCAAGGAACTCCGACTGGAAAAAAAACTGACACAGCAAGCTCTTGCAGAACAGCTTGGCATTAACCAAACAAGTCTGAGCAAAATCGAATGTGGAGCCAGCACCCCTGACGCTCTGCTTTTGGCTGATCTATCACGTTTCTTTCATGTCACCACAGACTATATTCTATTACTCTCTGAAGAACGTCTGACAGCAGATTCCCTATTGGCGGATAATATGTGCAATCTCAAAAAATACCGACATCTTATCACCATTTACCAAAAAATGACCCAAAAACAACAAGGAGACTTTTATAATTTCCTGTGCAGTATGTTAGGCATGAGCGAGGATTTGTAATTTGAAATCTGTCACCATTTGGTGAAGCCTGCCTTTCCATATATGTTATCTCACACAGCATATCTAGTCAGATTGCCAGCGCCCTGTAAAGCTTACACCCTTTTATTGCTGCATCTGGTCTATGCGTTATATAACGTTTCTAGCAAAAGGCGGGATTCCTAATCCCGCCTCATTTCCTGCCCTGCATCCCAATTTCTTTTTACTTTATCAGAGAATGGAAAGGAATCTGTCAAATGCCGCCTGCCCCTCTGCATCCCTCTTGTAGACTCCCGCGTCCTCAAGCACTTCCATAAACACATTGCCGATCTCCTTGTGCAGAATTTCCATAATGTGCTCCTTATCCACGTTCTGATAGGCCGGCAGAAATTCATCCACCCAGTCGGCATGTTTTGCAAGCTCCTCATCCTTACGGATATCCGCGCCTGACAAAATCGCCTCAGCGAGACGTTCCATCTCACCTTTCAGTCTGGCGGGCAGCACGGCAAGCCCCATCACCTCGATCAAACCGATATTTTCCTTTTTGATATGATGCAGCTTCGCATGGGGATGATATACGCCCAGCGGATGCTCCTGCGTGGTAATGTTATTGCGCAGCACCAGATCCAGCTCAAATTTATCGTCCCGCTTTCTTGCGATCGGCGTAATCGTATTGTGAGGTTCGCCGTCGGTCTCGGCAAAAATAAACGCCGCCTCATCGGTATAACCCCTCCATTTCTCCAAAATCACATCCGCAAGCGCCACCAGCCTGTCGGAATCCTCATGGGAAATACGAATCACGGACATCGGCCAGTTCACCACACCCGCCTCCACATCCGTAAAGCCCTGTACCGTAAAGATGCGTTCCACAGGGGCCTTCGCCATGGCAAACTCATAGTGCCCGCCCTGAAAATGATCGTGACTTAAAATGGAACCGCCCACAATCGGCAAATCCGCGTTAGAACCCACAAAATAATGCGGAAACTGCTTTACAAAATCAAAAAGTTTGCAGAACGTATCGTGCTCGATCTTCATGGGAATATGCTGCGAGTTAAACACGATACAGTGCTCGTTATAGTACACATAGGGGGAATACTGGAATCCCCACTGGCTGCCATTGATGGTGACGGGAATAATCCGATGATTCTGTCTCGCCGGATGATTCACCCGCCCCGCATAGCCCTCGTTCTCACGACACAGAAGACATTTCGGATAACCGCCCTGTTTCGCGTTCTTCGCCGCCGCAATCGCCTTCGGATCCTTCTCCGGCTTGGAGAGATTGATCGTAATATCCAGATCGCCGTATTTCGTAGAGGAAATCCACTTCTGATCCTTCTCGATGCGGTAGCGTCTGATGTAATCCGTGTCCCGGCTCAATTTATAGAAATAATCCGTCGCTTCCTTCGGATCGCTCTCGTATTTTTCCCGGAACGTCCGAATGACCTCGCTTGGTCTGGGCGTGAGCAGTCCCATGATTTTCGTGTCAAAGAGATCCCGATATACGATACTGTCCTCGATAAGCCCCTTCTCACAGGCGTAATCCAACATTTCCTTAAGAACCGGCTCCAGCTCCTCCACGGTCATAGAAACGTCGCCGCCCTCCTCCAACTCGTCCAGTCCGAAAAGCTCCAGCAGACGGTTGGTCGTATATATCTCATCCTCTTTCTCAATCAGCCCTGTAAGCAGGCCGTATTTTACGAGTTTTTTGATATTTTGCTGAATCATTATTATATGCCTCCTCAATTTACATCTGCGGAAAATGCCACATTTTAGGCATTCTCCTATGCGAAACTTAGTACTTCCAAGTCAGCTTGCTGACTTTGCGTCTCCGTCCTATGGCGGGACGTCTTTAGAAGTGTTACAATTCACACGTACGCCAGATTTCGCATCAATTTACGATTATTCCGTGTGAATTGCAACAATGATGCACACAAAATGCCAAAATACAGGCATTTTGGCGCTGACTCCGACACCATGCAGCAAGTGCATGGCGCGGGTGTGAAAAGTAACTTAGAAGTACTTTTCGCATTTCTCACGCTGTTATAGTTTAGACGGGCCGTCCCCGATCTCCACCACATAGAAATCAGCAGTTTTACCGACACGCTCCTGATAAGCCGCGCCGACCTTTTCCTTGAAAGTCTCGACCGCCTCGTCCTTCACGATGCTCACCGTACAGCCGCCAAAGCCACCGCCCGTAATGCGGGAGCCAATCACGCCGTCCACTTTCCACGCCTCCTCCACAAGCACGTCAATCTCATCGCACGACACCTCGTAGTCGTCCCGCAGGGAAACGTGGGAAGCGTTTATCAGCTCGCCAAACTCTTTCAGATTATTATTTTTCAAAGCTTCCACCGCGCGGATCGTTCTCTGGTTCTCATAAACGGCATGTTTCGCGCGCTTTTTCCGTATCTCATCCTTGATCGCACCCTTGTTCGCCTCAAACTGTTTCTCGGACAGATCGCCCAGACCCTTGATGTCCACTACTGTCTTAAGCTCCTCCAGCGCTTTCTCGCACTCGCTCCTGCGCTCGTTGTACGCCGAATTGACCAGCGAGTGCTTCACATTGCTGTTAGTGACGATAATCTTCGCCCCGTCCAGCACAAGAGGCGCATACTGATAGGAGAGATCCGCCGTATCCAAAAAGATCGCATTGTCCTTCTTACCCATTGCAGATGCAAACTGATCCATGATACCGCAGTTCATGCCGTTGAAATTATTTTCCGAATACTGGCCGATCAGCGCCAGATCTACATTGGCCACGTCAAACCCAAACAGGTCGCGCAGATAAAAACCCGTCAGCACCTCCAGAGAAGCGGAAGATGATAAGCCGGAGCCATTGGGAATATTGCCGTTTAACACAATATCCAGCCCGCAGTCCATTTTCATGCCGCGCTCCGCGAATGCCCACATAACCCCCTTCGGGTAATTCGTCCAGCCCGCCGCGTCGGAAGGTGTCAGATCATCCAGACTGCTCTCTATCACACCCATACTGTCAAAATTCATAGAGTAAAACCGAAGCTTTCTGTCTGTCCTCTTTTTCACCGCCGCGTAAGTACCGATCGTCAGCGCGCAGGGAAATACATGCCCTCCGTTGTAATCCGTGTGCTCGCCGATCATGTTCACCCGGCCCGGCGCAAAATATACACCCGCGCCGCCCGCGTCCCCGTAAAGATCCTCAAACTTCTTTAAAACCTGCTCTTTCATACCCGCTCTCCTTCTCTTTCTGCCTTCTATCGCAAATCTGCACAGAGAATGCCGCTTTTCAGGCATTCTCTTGAGTGAAACATAGAACTTCTTAGCGAAGCAGCCTTTGCTGCTGAGCTATTAGAAGTTCTTTTCACTCTATTATATCAAAAAAGGACTATCCTTACATAGCCCTTTGTTACTGAAACCTGTCAAAATGTTATATTTGATTACTTTTCACACCCGCGCCATGCACTTGCTGCATGGTGTCGGAGCCAGCGCCAAAATGCCTGCTTTTGGGCATTTTGTGTGCACCATTGTTGCAATTCACACTGAATAATCATAAATTGATGCAGAATCTGGCATGGGTGTGAATTGTAACTATATTTGGTTCAAGCTGTTAATCTGGCCGATGAACTCCTCCACCTGCCGCAGATACTCCCGATTCCTTCTCGTCTCCCCCTTCTGCATCTCCTTGCGGAAGCTCGTGGGAGACATCTGTTTCATCTGCCGGAACGCCTTGGTAAATACAAGCGGGTCATGATAGCCGCACGACAGGGCAATGCTTTCGATCGGAAGGGACGTAAGCTGCAAAAGCTCCGTGGCTTTTGTGATGCGGAAAGTCATCAGAAACTGCTGGGGCGACATTCCCATGGAATTTTGAAACAATGTATAAAGATAACTTCTGTTAATACACACATAATCCGCCACATCCGTCACCTTGATGGGATTGCAGTAATTATTCTGTATAAATGATACGGCTTTTCGCACATAAATATTTGCCTTGTCATCATCGCCATGCTTCTCTACCCTGCTGCCCTCCGCAATGACCGACAGGAAAATGCCAAGCTGCCCGTTCCGCCGCAGATCGTTGGAAAGGCCGTAGGTATTATGCTCCATCATGTCCTTCACAATCCGATAAAGCTCCTCCGAAGCCTCGGATTTAAAAATCGGCTGTCTTACGGACAACCCCATGTTACCCAGATACTCCACCGCCTGCGTGCCGCTGAAGCCGACCCAGACATACGTCCACGGCTCCTCCTCGTCCGCCTGATAAAAGGCCAGCTCGTCGGGCGTAATCAGAAAACCATATCCCGCTTCTAAAGGATACTCTTCCCCGCCGATTGAAAATTTCCCCTTGCCGCTCAGTATATAATGAATCAGGTAATGGGGTTTTAAGGCCGGGCCAAAGCTGTGCATCGGCTCCGTCCGGGATAGGCCGCAGCAGTTCACATAGAGGCTTCCCGTCTGCTCTCCCGCAAATTCCAGTTTATATGCCTTTTCCATCGCCACCTCCATGCCGGAGCATCTTTTCGCGACGGTGCGCGAGTAAAATCTCAAATTTTGCTCTGCGTTTCCGAGTTTGTGGCTCCGACACAAACTCGCGATTGAAAAATAAGATCATCAGACTTATTTTTCAATCTTATTCTTTCCTGTCATCGCGCCCTATTACGGCGCGCGTTCCATTGCCTGCGAAATCAGTTTGATTCCGCATCCTTCTCCGGTCTATAGCTCTCCACATCCGCAAGCAGCTTCTCCCAGGCGTCCTCGTGCTCCACATAGTAGAGCGGACACATTTTGCCGCCGCAGTCGTAATGCCGTAAAATATCATCCTCAGACAAATGATACTCCTGTGTCAGCCAAGCCAGCATATGTACCAGGGTATCGTATGTCTCCTGCGTAAACTTCCCGTCCTCATCCAGATAACAGCACTCTATGGAAACGGAGTCCTCATTTCTGGTAGCTACCGCGTAGGCCTGCTCCTCCAGCGGAATGCACTGGATCAGCTCTCCCTCATAACCGATGATGAAATGCGCGCTTGCCGACCTTTCCTGTGTCTCGGCAAGATTGGCAAAATAGCTGCGGTTCTGCGCTGCGGAAGTACCCGGATTTGCGGTATAATGCACAAAAACACTTTTGATTTTTTTCAATTCCGTACCTGGTCTGGAAAATTCGTTCGGCTCCAGATAATCTATCATAATCGGCGGCGCCTCGATCCGGTTCCCCTCTATCTTTTCGGACACAATGTCCACAATGCCCTTGCCTTTATCGACACTTTCCCGATGCGCCATGCGGTAAATGGCCCCTGTCGTCTGATAAATCAGTATCAGACATACGCCAATCATAAGAAATGTAAGTAGACGGTAAAGGTTAAGCCTCCGTTTCTTTGCCCTGCGCTTTTTGATGGAGCTTACCGCGCGCGGTCTGTCCGTGTTTCGACGGTCAGGCTGCGGTCTCGGGCCGGAACGCCTCTGCCCGGAACGAACCTGTCCACGGTCTGCAAGGCGCATCATGTGAGAATTGTCATTTTCTCTGGAAATCTCCCAAAGCTCCAGATTCTCCAGTCCGTCACTTTCCGAAGTGCGCCGCCTTGCACGCTCTCCGCCGCTGCAGCCTCCTATGACACTTATACCGTTTCTTGCGCTGCTCCTATACGCATTTTTCGTTCTGTTTCCTGTGCCGGCCTGTTTTCTGCGCCGTTGCGCAGGATATTGTACCTGTCGTCCTTCTTCCCTGCTACGCGGGACATTTCTTCCGTCGCTCCTCTGTGCCTGCCCCATGATGTTCCCCCTCTTTTGTACTTCTCACGCTAACCGCCATGTCACACCTCAGCTGTGACTCAAATCGGGATGAAAAATGCCGCATTTCAGGCATTTTTCTGGGTGAAACTTAGAAGTTCCAAGTCGGCTTTGCCAACTTTGCGAAACAGCCATTGCTGTGAGCGGCTAGAACTTCTTTTCACCCTATTGTAGTATATCAATCTTTAAAATATCTCTAAAATTGACACACTTCTACATTTCTATATATTAGAACGGGGAACTTAAGAAAAAGGTTACATAATTCTTAATATTTTTTTATTTTTAAACGGTTCTCATCTCATCGAGTCTCTTCGCCTTCTGGTGTGCCTTTTTCCGTATCGGCAAATTACTCTCCGGGTGCCGTCGAAAGATGCGTCTCCACCGCCGCATGCAGCTCAGACAGTCCGTCCCGGAAAATCTGATCGTCCTCGTAATCCGCATTCTGCAGTCCCGGCAGTTCTTTTTCCAGTTCCTCCCGAAAATACGTCATTATCATAGAGCCGTTTCCCGACGGGTGTTTTATCCCAACAGCGATCTCCTCCACATTCCCGATGGAATAAAACAGCATCGCCGCATTAAAGTATAACAGATCCCGATCTTCCTCTGTAAAGAAATCCGTGCTCATCTCATAATCAAAACGTAGGGAATACAGCTCCTCCAGCGTCTGCAGGGAAAACCCGCCCGAACGGCTCAGTGTGGACGGCAGAGGCAGGGCATCTAGCAGCGCGCCAACCTTGGCGTTGTCCCCCAAATAGGGCGTGCGGTTCGCGGTCAGCGCGTCAAACAGCGCCTCCCGTCTCTCCCGGTTCAGACTTAAGACGATCACCTGATCCGCCGTGGCCTTTAACTCGCTGTCAATAAACGCCATTTCATTCCTGTATTTTTCCTTTACCCTGCCATCATAGTCGGCCCTGACATAAACATAGCATCTGTTATCAAGTCTGTCTATACTGATCTCACTCGACGGATAGACTGTCGTCGTAATCTGCTCGTTCGGCAGATAGTCTGTCGATCCCTCTTCCTGCGCTGCCTCCGTATTATCGGCATTATCGTCTATGACATAGGTCGTATCTTCGTCATCTACGATATAAGTTGTATCGTCGTTGCGGTCCGTGCCGGGCACACCCGCTGCCATATTACTGTCGCTGCCGGATATACCCTCCGAAGCCCCGTTATCTGTTCCGGCTTTGCCCGCCGCATCATTCTCTGCCGGTGTATAAGTATGTGCGGAGAGCTCTTCATCCTCCTCCAGCGGAATAACTTCCCAATCATCACTGAGCAGCGGATTCTCGTCATCCCCCGGCACACCTTCTATCGTGCCCTCATGCCCTAATATCCCTTCTTCCGGAATATAAATATCCTCGTGTCCTAAAACGCCCTGCGTTGCAGGCGTATAAGTATGCTCCGTCCTCGACAATGCCTCCCCCAGATAAGCCCGCAAAAAGTAATTACAGCCTCTGTCTCCGATGGGCACAACCTCCCGCCCCTCGTCCACATATCCCAGCGCGTCTCGAAGCGGCATTCTGGAAAACCTGCCCACTTCCTCCTGTGCGGCAACATGATATATGACAACCTCGTCAGTTTTCTTTTCCACCACACAGCCGCTGATGCCGCCGATACTTGCAGGCAGCGGTATCTGCATATCCGCGCCCGTGACTGTAAGCCCTTCCTGCGCGTCCACCGTTATGCCGTGAAATTGCGCATCCTTTGTAAAGACAAAAAGACACGCTGCCGCGATCAGAAAAAGTGCGCCCGTCACAGCCGCATAGAAAACCTTCGGCTCCTTCGCGATAAAACGGATTCTCTCTTTAACGCTCTTTCCGCTCCCGGTCATGGTCGTGGCGGTGCAGACCAGATCGGAAGCCCGTCCCTTTCTTGTGATAATGGAAAGCAATGTCTCCCCATAAGAAACCCGCTCCTCCTCTCCAAGCCATGTCAGCGCTCCCTCATCGCAGGCCAGCTCGCAGTCACGCTTGGAGCAGACCGCCGCCGCCCAGACAAGCGGGTGAAACCAGTACACTGTCACCAGCGCACTGCGAAGAACTGCCCAGAAGCCGTCTCCATGCTTCTTATGGACAAGTTCATGAACAACCACATGTCGCAGCCTTTCCGCAACATCAATTACATCTGCTGTCAGATATACTGCCTCCCGCCCCGGAAATCCGTACAGACAGGGGGAAGAAATCCCATCCGCCACATAGACTGCAGGCAGGCGGTTTTTTCTTCTCCAAAAGCGGCTGCGCTCCTTCCTCCCCTGCGAATCCTCTTCACCCTGCAAGTCAGAAGACGCTTTCTTTTTTCCGTCTGCAAGCTCCCTGCCCTTTATAACAAATTCCTTTATGTCCTCCGGCAAGTCATAGGGCTTTCTGCTTTTCCTCAGCCGATGACTGAATACTATGTTCGTAATCAAAATCCATCCACCCACAATCAGCGCGCCGGTTCCCCAGAAAAACCACAGCACATCCAGCCGGGAAAATCCCAGCTTTCCCGCCAAAAACACGGCAGTCGGCCCGTCGTCAGGCATATCCTCCAGCGTCTCCCTGACCTCATCCGTGGTAAACAGGCGGAATAAAATACTGCGCGGATCCACCGTCATCTGAATAGGCTCTTCCAGACGAATCGTCTCATTAAGCCTTTCCCCTATGCCGCTCTCATTCCCTTCCACCAGATCCATCAGCCGAAACCGGGAAAGAGACCCCAGATCAAACTCCGCCGAAATCGGCATCACCAGCCGAAGCGCCACCAGAAGCCAGAGCGCGTACTGCAGCCTGCTGCCAATTTTTCCGCGGAATACCCGCCGGATCAGCAGGACACATAAAATAAAAACCGTTGATGTAATCAGTATCTCCTTCATGTCTTCCTCCCTTTTTATTCGTTTCTTTTAAGCTTGGTTTCACCGCAATTTGTCTCTATTCTCCACGCTCATCTCTCGTCTCACTGTATCCCGCCCTGCTTTTTCTCGCCTGATCCAAAATGCCGTAAAGCTCCTGTATCTCCTCCTTAGACAACGCCTGATCTTCTACCATGGCGTTGACCATCATCCCCAGACTGCCCTGGTATACCTTCTGTAAAAACCCTCGGGTCTCGTGCATGGACACCTCTTCCCTGGTCACCAGCGGATAAAATATTTTTGCCCGGCCGCCGTCCCTGTGGGCGACCGCACCCTTCTTTTCCATGCGGGAAAGCATGGTAATCACGATATGTTTATCCCAGCCGGTCTCCCCGCCCAGCTCATTTTTAAGCTCCGTAATCGTACTTTCCCGCTCCCAGAGCTGATTCATAATTTTCCATTCCCCGTCCGATAAACTGACCATCCTTTTTCCTCTCTTCCGTGCCATCTTATATACTGCTATCCTCAACTGCGCCGACAAACTGTCTCCCGGAAAATGCGGCAATCCCGTCCGTTAAGCCGCCCTCAATCACACAGACAGCCCATTTCTGTGCCGACATATTTTGGTATACGATTGTATACCCTATAATTGTATCATACCCATTAGGTATACGCCTGTCAACCTCTATTAAACGGCTAAAATACGATTTGCGCATAGTAAAACAGGAAACCCGGCCTGGATTTCCTGTCTTGCTTCCCCTATGAACATAATTTTCTCTATTCCGAAGCGTCACAAACTCCAGATTGAAAAATCAACCTATTGGCGTGAGAAGAACTTCTAATCGCTCACAGCAAAAGGCTGTTTCGCGAAGAAGTTCTAAATATTCTTCGCAAATTACTCTCACGCAGAAGAATGCCTGAAATACGGCATATCCCGCACTGATTTGAGATG
>ERZ778517.2182-NODE-2182-length-11918-cov-4.118604_pt1 | contig 11918 bp, 10 predicted proteins | sample MGYA00510341_ERZ778517 | MGnify/ENA primary metagenome ERZ778517 (study PRJEB29527, sample SAMN07138964) | mouse gut metagenome | material: feces | host: mouse | place: China:Nanjing | collected 2016-01-25 ... | reverse complement strand
CGCTTACTGTTTTGGAAAATCTTAAGCTTGGTGCCTTTACCATTGAAAATAAAAAACTCATCAATGAAAGTTTAGACTGGATATACGGACTTTTTCCCCGCCTCTACGAACGCAGGAGCCAAATGGCGGGAACTCTTTCCGGCGGTGAACAGCAAATGCTCGCTATCGGCCGCGCCCTTATGGGACAGCCTGAAATTTTGCTTTTGGACGAACCTTCCCTCGGGCTTGCGCCGCTTCTTGTGAAAGCTATTTTTGAAACAGTGAAAAAAGTCAATGAAAACGGCGTGACCATTCTTATTGTCGAACAGAACGCCAAAGCCGCCCTGAAAATCGCCACGCGCGGTTATGTTATGGAAATGGGACGTATCGTTATGGAAGACAGTGCGGAAAATCTTCTTGCCAATCCAAGCGTGCAGAAAGCGTATTTGGGGCATTGATATAAATCTTCCCATATGGGCGATAAACCTCCCTTTTTTCAAAAAGGGAGGTTTATTGTTATGGTTATTTCATAAAGAGCATGATAGATACGATTATATGGAAAATTCCCGTGGAAGCCGCCGTTATGTCCACCTGCCTGTCAAGGACAAGGGTTTCGCGGCTCGTATAAACCTTATAGGCGCTGTACGCAAGAGGCAAATAAAGAATAAGAAGCAATAGGTACGTATTTGGAAGCATAACCCAGAAATACACCAGCCAGCATAAAAAAGCGCTCAAAACAAGCAGGACGTGATAATAACGGGCGTATTCTTCGCCAAGGCGCAGAGCGAGCGATTCTTTGCCGTAAACGGCATCGCTCTTCATGTCGCGAATATTGTTGACATTAAGCACCGCACAGGAAAGCAAGCCCGCGGCGCAAGCCGGAAATCCGGGAAGATGGTAAAAAGAGCCGCCATACAGACAATAGGAACCCGCTACCGCCACAAGTCCAAAAAAAATGAAAACGTAAAAATCGCCTTGAGCCCGGTATCCGTAAGGATTTTTTCCCATAGTGTACGACATGGCAGCCCATATGGAAACAAGAAGCAATACGCTGAAAATCGACCATGCCCAGATATTGTTTCCGAAGCTGACATAAAAAAGAAGCAAGGAAAACAGCACGATGAGAGCTACCACAAAAAAAATGGCCCGCAGCATTTTCTTCGGCGAAATCACGCCTGATGAAACAACGCCTTTCGGTCCCTGTCGCAAAGCACCTTCAAGACCTTTTGTCGCGTCGCCGTAATCATTGGCAAAATTGGTGAGAATTTGCAAAAGCACACCGACCACAAGACTTAAGACAAATATTTTCCATGAAAAAACATGGTCAAAACTTGCGAACGCTCCCCCTAAAACCACTCCGGACAGGGAAAGAGGCAAAGACCTAAGCCGCATCGCCCGTATCCAACAAAAAACCGTCTGCATCATTTTATCTCCGTTTGACTATTTTTCTGCATGGAAGCTTCCAGTGCGTGATTGAGCGAAGAAGTACGGAAATACACTATGCCTTTTTCCAAATCTTCTTTACGCTGATATTGCATCTGCAAGAAATAACGGCGTAAGGTCCATGCTTCATAATCGACAATATCCAATTTTCCCCGGCTGTCCTCATTTATGTATTTTGCCAAAATCCGCGCTGTTTCCTCATGGGGGAAATACTCTCCCTCGTGATATATATGCAGCATGTTGTTTTCTGCGGTGAAAACTTCTTCACCTAAATACCATTCCGCGCACAGCGCTGAAAGCTCCCGTATGCAAGCCTCTGCTGCCGGTTCAAAATGTCCGAAAGCTTTTATGATAACCTCGCGCAAAGCTTCATCTCCTTATAATATAGAATAAAATTCTTGTAAAACCATTTTCCTGTTGAAAAAAATTCGTTCTTCTTCATGTAAAAAAGAAATATTCCCACAGTCTGCCGTAGACAAAACAGGAATATTTTTCTTTTGAAAATACGTGACGATTTTTTGGGAGGGAAAATTAAATCTGTCGAATTTGCCGCAGGATACAGCCACATACCGCGGGTTGACAGAAGCGTAAAAATCTTCAGCATAGCTGCTTTCGGAACCGTGGTGGGGCAAAATCAAAATATCGGCTTCCAGGGAATGGAGTTCGGCATTGTGCATGGCAGCAAGTTTTTCCAAAACAGGCGATTCGCTGTCCCCGCAAAACAATGCTATTCCTTGGCTGTCTTTGACTAATCGCAAAACAAGCGAACTGTTGTTGGCGGTATATTTTTCCAAAGACCAAGGACCCGGCTTTTTAGGAGGATACAAAACTTCCAAGCCGTAGCCGTTTCCCAAATCGAGAAAATCCCCTCTGCCTAATTTCACAGCCGGCAGATTTCGCATGGTTAATTCTTTATCCAGAAATTTTTTCGCATAACTTCTTTTTTCAATACCGATACTTGTTTCCGCATATTTTTTCACTGAAAAGATGTTTAAAAGAGGAGCAATACCGTTGATATGGTCGTAATCGTCATGGCTTGCCACGATGTAATCGAGTTTTGGAAATCGGTTTTGCGTTATTGCTTTCGCAACAATATCTTTTCCCACATTGAAACGCTTTGAGCGTGTTCCGCCGGCATCAAGCAGCATATCCGCATTATTGGTCCGCAAATGAATTGCCTGTCCGTGCCCCACTTCAAACAGGGAAATTTGCACATAGGGTTTCAGAGGGATAAAACGCAAAAAAACCGGCATGAAAAGGCAAAAAATTGCTATGCGAAGAAAAAAATCGTTTTTCGGATTTTGTTTTTTCCATGAAAAGAACAAAAGGAATATCAATAAATAAAAACCGATGAATGACAATCCCAAAGGGCGTATTCCGTGTGCCGATATTAAAAAATCAGGCAAAAAAACGGAAAGTTTTTCCAAACAAAGAATAAAAGAGGAAACAGGCAGGCAGGCGAAGTCCAAAAGCGTTTGGGCGAAAGGAAAAGCCGAACATAAAAACCCTGCAAAAGCGGCGGGCATCACCCAAAAAGTCAAAAGCGGCAGCCATGCGGCATTGAGGAAAAAAGACCAGCTTATTTGTCCGAAATAAAGCAATAGAATAGGAATAATCGAAACTTGGACAGCAAAGGAAACAACAAACATCGAAAAAAGCGGAAAACAAAATTTCCGCATATAAAAATTTCCGTGCCTGAAATGCGTGTCGTACATAAAACGCAAAAACGGCAAAAGCAGAGCAATGACGAATACGCACGAAAAAGAAAGCTGAACGCCCAAAAAATACAGTGACAGCGGTTGAATGAAAATAAAAAATGCCAGAGCATAAAACAGTAAGTCAAGTAAAGTCAACTGCTTGGCGTTAACATAAATTATGCCTGCAAAAAAAAGCATGGTATACGCTCTGAGCAGTGAATAAGGCGAATCGCCGAGCCAGCAATATAAAAATCCTAAAACAAGTCCGAGTGAAACCGATAACTGGGGTCTTGAAATATGCAAAGAACAGCGGGGGTATAAGCAGGAAATTGAAAAGACGAGGAAACAAGCCAAAATGCCCGCAAAAGTCAAATGCTGTCCGGATAACGCCAAGGAATGGGATAGATTATGCGCGGTGAAAAGATCGAGGGTGTTTTGCGTCAAATAAAATTTATCCCCGAAAAGCAAAGCGGGAAGAATGGCTTTTGCCTGCCCTTGCGGGCTGTTCAAATATGTTTTAATTTTTTCGGGATTGTTTTTTGTATTTTGTTTTTTCATTGCTTCGGCAAAAAGCACTGAAACAAATCCGTACCGCAGGTTTTCCCGCTGCCTGCTCCAATACTTTCCCTCGCCCTGCACATTGACCGCATTTTCATAGTCATAATTCCAAGCTCCGTACCATGCCCCTTGGAATTGATAATATTGCCGCAAACTGCGGTGAAAAGGGCGGATCGCGGCGTTCGCCTGCAGATATTGCCCGACACTCGGCCGCTTTGCAAAAAAGTCATAGGTGCATGTGTAAATCAGCTTTCCTTGGAGTTTTTTATCGTTATGCAGACAAATTCTATGCGTTTTTTTATGCACTTCGGAAAGGGCGATGCGTAAACGCCCGTCCGGCAAACCTTGCACACTTTCAATTTTTCCGCAAAATTCCCGTTTTTCAGACGGATTGAAATTTGTTTGGTAATACGCCTCGCTTTCTGCGTTTTGTTTCGGTTCCCGCCATTGCGCATACAGATACGCCCCTGCAAAAACAACGCATAAAATCAAAATCCGCAGAAAACGTTTATCGGGATACTGTAAAAAAATGAAAAGCGTTAAAAGAATGAAACAAAAAACAGCATGGAAAGGATAGACCAAAGCAAAAATGCCGAGCACGGCACTCAAAACCGAATATTGCCAAAAAAGCAAGGTAACAGGTTGATATTGCTTTTGAAAATCTTCTCGCATATTATTTGAACGTACGCAGCCTCAAAGCGTTTGTCACCACGGAAACGGAAGAAAGCGCCATGGCGGCTCCCGCAAACATGGGCGAGAAACTTATGCCGTGGGAGAAATAAAAAAGTCCGCACGCCACCGGTATAAGAATGATATTATAACAAAACGCCCAAAAAAGGCTTAATTTGATATTGTTCATGGTCGCTTTGCTCAGGCGCAATGCCGTGTCAAGTCCTTCGATACCATGCAGAAGAACAATATCGCCCGCTTCAAGGGCTATATCCATTCCGCCGCCCATGACAATTCCCACATGGGCGGAAGCCAAGGCGGGTGCGTCGTTAATGCCGTCACCTGCCATAGCCACAATGTGCCCCTGCTCTTTCAGCTTGGCAATGCAAGCTTCCTTTTCCGTCGGCAGCACTTCATAAAAGCAAGATTCTTCCGCAATGCCGATTTTTTTCGCTACGGCAAGCACGGTCTTTTTATTGTCGCCGCTCAAAAGCACAGGACGGATATTTTGTTTTTTCAATTGTCCGATAAGGGCGAAACTTGCTTCGCGTATGCTGTCTTCAATGGAAAACAGGGCTATTATTTTCGCTTCATCGATTTCAGCGAAGAACAAAGGGCTTTTGGCTTGTTCCGTAATGGCGTCAATGCGTTTTTGCTCTTCAGCGTTTATTGTGATTCCTTCTTCCGAGAGGAAGTTTTGATTGCCAAGAACATATTTTTTGCCTTTATGTTCGGCATAAATGCCCCGCCCGGTTTTTTCCCGCACATTTTCAAGCAAAGGCAAAAGCGATTTATTTGCGGAAAAACTCTCTAAAAACGCCTGTGCCAATGGGTGGGCGGAATTTTTCTCCATGGCGTAAGCAAGAGAGATAATTTCCTGCGGATTTTCGTTTGGTGAAATATATTCGAGCGAAACGTCCGCCTTGCCTTTTGTCAGGGTGCCGGTCTTATCGAAAACCACGGTATCCGCTTTGCCCGCAAGCTCCAATGCCGTTCCGTTCTTTATAAGCAAGCCGAGCTTCGCCCCCCTGCCGGTGGCAACCATGATGGACATGGGCGTTGCCAAGCCCAAAGCGCAGGGGCACGCCACCACAAGCACGGATACGGTAAACAAAATGGCGAGCCCGAAATTTTCCTGCATGAAAAACCAGTAAACAAACGTCAGAAGAGCGATACCCAATATGGCAGGAACAAAATAAAGGCTGATCGTGTCGGCGTATTTGGCAATGGGCGCTTTGGAACTTTGCGCTTCCTGCACAAGACGGATGATTTTTGCAAGAACGCTGTCTTCGCCGGTTTTTTCCGCACGCATGGTCAACGCTGTGCCGATATTGATCGAACCTGAAATAAGACTGTCCCCCTCTTTTACCGGGTAAGGCATATATTCTCCGGTGATTGCCGAGGTGTCAAGACTGCTTTCGCCTTTCACAAGTATGCCGTCCACGGGAATTTGTTCACCTTTGGGGATAAGAAGCGTATCTTCCGGAAAAACATGTTCTGTGCCGATACGTTCCTGTCCGCCGTTTTCCTTTATGCGGATGACAGTCTTGGGCGAGAGGTCCATAAGCGATTTTATGGCGAGGGATGTTCTGCTCTTCGCCTTTAATTCCAAATATTTTCCCAAGGAAATCAGGGCGATGATTACGGCGGAAGACTCGAAATACAAATAATGCACGGCATGTTTCAGCAAAAGGGCGTATTCCGTTTCTCCGTTTTTCAGCATGAAATCCGCACGGAAAAACTGTATGGCGTAATAAAAGCTCACAATAAAGGCAACTCCGGTTCCGAGGGCGACAAGCGTATCCATGTTCGGCGACTTGTGCCATAGGCTCGGAATGCCTTTAATGTAAAAATCCCTGCCGGACCATAAGACTATAAGTGTGCAAATGAATTGTATCAAAATGAAAAGCCCGGCTGATAAGGAAAAAATCACCTTGCCCGAAGTATGGAAATCCGCAGATGCGTGAGAAATTCCGACCCAGCCTGCGTGATACCCCATGGCAAGGATGAACACAGGCAATGTGAACAAAATTTCAATGAGAACCCGGCGTTTTTTTTCCGCCAGTTCCTTTTGCATGCTTTCCTGCTGTTCTTGCCACAAATTCACGGCGCTTACGGAATTGTCTATATGAAAAGCCTTAAATCCGAGATTTTCGATTTTGCCTGCCATGCTTTCAATGAGCCGGCTTCTTTCTTCCTTGGAAACATTTTCCCGCAAACGTATCACAGCCATGCCGGACGCAAGGCTGACGCTTACTTTTTCCACTTCCGGCATTTTGGAAATCACTTTTTCGATACGGGCTGAACATGCGGAGCAATGCATGCCTTCAAGTCTGAATTTTATTATTGAATCAAACATATAGGGTAACCTCGATATGCTATTCTGAAATTTGTTTGAATATACGCCGTTTAATACGGATATGCAATATAAAAGTACTTGTATATACACCGCAAAAAGGCTTGTATATTGTTATTGATATGAATATTGAAATCAATATTTAATGATTTTACTATATTATGAAAATGGTATTTTTGCTGTTTCGGCGTTTTTTCATATATCTGCAAACGGCTCTTGCACATATTCAAAAAAAAGCTTATATGGGTGAAATAAAACTCAAAAAAGGAAGCGCTTATGTCAACAATAACCGTAAATGGCATGCACTGCCAAAATTGCAGCAACTCCGTGAAAGAGGCGATGGCAAAAGCCGGAGCGAACAATATCGTTGTCGACCTTGAAAAAAAATGCGTATCTTGGGAAGGCTGTCTTACCAAGGAGCAGGCAAAGGAAATTATCGACAATCAAGGCTTTGACGCCGTGTTATAGTTTTCTTCGCGAGTATTCCGATACGCTGCCATATTCAGGGAAAAAACGGTTCGTACCGTTTGGACGTACGGGGCATGTTTGTTTTTGCCTGATTTTTTTAATGGATAAGAATAAGCCTTGACCCTCGTGAGCGCAAGGTTCAAGGCTTATAACGCTTTCTCATTAAAAAATATTGAATGAAATTCAAAAAAGCGGCTAGGTGATTTGCAGCGTTCCCTTGGCTTCGGAAAGCAAGGCGATGACTTCTCCGCCGCCGATGATTTCATACCGTTTGTCAATTTGGTCTTTTGTAAAGCCGTTGTGGGTCAAGCACGCGTCACAAATGCAGACTTGTCCGCCCATTTCCATAAATTGTTCCCAAATTCCGCCGACTTCTTTGAAAGGAGCGCCGATGTCGATCCCTTTGGTTGCGTCCGGCACGCTGAATTCCACGGCTTCTACCATAAGCAAAATGGTTGCGGAAAGCCCTTGCTTCAATGCATTCAGCCCCATGACGGCAGCCACGGTGATATTGTTTTGATTGGCTTTACCGGTAAAAAGCGTCACGACAAATTCTGATAATTGCATATTTTCCTCTTTTAAAATTGATTTAGTGACTTCTTTATGCCACAATGCAGACAATAAATCTGTGAGTTGGTCACAAAACATGAAGAAAAATCAAGATTATTGCAAATAAAATGTAAAATAAACGGCAAATGGGGGCTTATGCAGACAAAAAACAATCTTTTTCAAAAATATTATCCTTTTTGGAACAATTTATCCGAAAGCGAAAAAGAACAGTTCAAAACCTATTCGGGCACGAAAACATTTAAAAAAGGCGAAAATATCAACAGGACGGATGAGTGTGCAGGTTTTGTGCTTATAAAATCGGGGCAAATCCGCATTTATATTGTTTCGGAAGAGGGCAGGGAAGTCACCCTTTACAGGCTTTCAGAAGGAAATATTTGTATTTTCACCGCTCAATGCGTCCTTGATTCCATTTCTTTCGACGTGATTGTCGAAGCGGAGCAAGACACGGAGCTTATGATTTTAAGCCCGGGCAGATTTCATGCCGTTTCCGAAAAAAATATTTTCGTCAAATGCTTTGGTTATGAACTTGCCACAAAACGGCTTTCTGACGCCATGTGGACACTGCAGCAAGTGCTTTTCATGCGTGCGGACAAGCGTTTGGCATTGCTTCTTTGCGAAGAGATGAGAAAGAGCAAGTGCGATGAAATAAAGCTCACCCATGAGCAGATTGCCAAATATATGGGGTCTGCCCGCGAGGTGGTCAGCCGTTTGCTCAAATATTTCAGCGACGAAGAAATCGTTAAACTATCCCGCGGAACAGTCAAAATAATCGATAGGGAAAAGCTTATGGAAATTGCCGGATAGCGGCATAAAAAACCGGTAATTCCTTTATGTTTACCGGTTTTTTATTTGTTCCGCCGATTTTTTGCTGCGTCGCAATGCCGTCAGCCTTTGTCTGCGGAGGATTTTTCGGAGCTGCCGCTTATTCGCTGACCAGCTGGCGTATGGTTTTTTCATAAACCAAAGCGCCGCTGCACAAATCTTCCGGCAAAGCGTATTTTTCACCTGTTTCCGAATTGACTTGGTTGGCGACAAGCAAAAGTCCCGCCGGTACGACCATTCCCATGGGAGCGGCGTCAAGAGCCGTTCCGCAGTTCATTTCAAAATATTCGAAGCCAAGTTCATTTGTGGCGTTTTTGTAGGCGTTTTGCACCAATTCGGACATTTTTACGCCGCCGCTTCTGGAAAGAGGCACGATATCAACGCCAATGCCGTTCTTTTCGGCGACCTTGACAATGATTTCCTTGATTTTTTCGCTGATGGCGGGCAAATTGGATATTTCCAAATTTCTTATGTCAATGGTGAAAATACATTCGCCGGGAACCATGATCGGCGTTCCCGGATTACAGCAGATTTGTCCGACGGTGAACCTTGTGTTTTCGGGGAATATGCCGGACGCGACAGCTTTTTGTATTTCCGTGTGGCATTCGATAAAACTGACGACCGGGTCCCTGCGTTCCTTGAGCGGGGTCGCCGCAAAAACGGATTCGCCGTGATAAATGATCCTGTAACTCCGCATGGCGCTGATAGCTTTGACAATGCCGAGCTTATAGTTGTTTTTAAAAAGCCTTCTTTCCTGTTCGACGTGGGCTTCGAGATAGGCGTAAACAGTATGGGGAACTATTTGTTCGTTTTCAAGATTGGCAGGGTCCAAACCGAATTTTTCAAGCATATCCCATGCATTTGTTCCATCATTGCAAAGGGATTTCAAATCGTTTGGCTTAATAATGCCGGTTATGAGCTTGCTGCCGAGGCAGGTCGTTCCGAAATTTGCGCCTTCTTCTTCGGCGAAAGCGATAAATTCAATGCTGCGGTTAGGAATGAAGCCTTCTTCGCGGAATGAGCGCAATGTTTCGAGGGCGGCGACAAGTCCGAAAGAACCGTCGTATTTTGCGCCGTTTTGCACCGTGTCCAAATGCGAACCGACAATGACCCGGGGCAGGTCGGTTTTACCTTTTATATGGGCATGCAAATTGCCGGCACCGTCCGCCCGTAAGGAAATTCCCATGCGGGAAAATTCTTTTTCAAGCCATGACTGGGCCAATGTGGCGGTATGCGACCAGGAAAAGCGGGTCACGCCGTTGCCTCTGGTATCATTAAATGCCGTTGAAAACTCTTCAAGCTGTGACAAAAAGCGTTGTTCATTCATAATGCTTCACCTAAAAATTATTTATGTCAGTATGGCACAAAAAAAAGAATTATTCAACAGTTAAAAGAACAGGAAAATATCGGGAAAATGGAAAAATAAGAAAAAGGAGGCGGAAATGAAAAAACGGCAGACTGCCGCTTTCATTCTTCAAAAAAAATGGTGGTGCCCAGAGCGAGACTTGAACTCGCACGACCGTTTCGGGTCCAGGGATTTTAAGTCCCTTGCGTCTACCAATTCCGCCATCCGGGCATCAGCACAAAAAAATAAATACATAGAAACAATGATTTTGTCAAAGGAAAATATGAAAATTTAAAAAAACCAAGATAAACGGAGCGGAACAGCCGGCGGAAATACTTTTTTGGCGGAACGCATTTCTCTTTATTTTTTTATGTTTTTGCAGTATGAATGAGTTGTCAATGTTTATGCGAGGTATCGTATGTTCCGTTCCTTTCAAGAATTGTGTTCGGCTCTTGCCGCCAGCGATAAGAGTTTGCTGGCTGTGGCGCAGAATCATTTGAATAATTTAACAAAACCGGTCGGCAGTCTCGGGCGTTTGGAAGAATTTGCCGCTAAGCTTTTCACCATTTATCAAGGAAAATTTCCTTTTGAAACAGATCCCGCGCTTCATGTGCTTGCCGCCGCCGATCATGGCGTGTATGCGGAGGGGGTCGCCCAAAATCCGCAGGAAGTGACGCACCTCATGATTTTGAATATTTTATCGGGAGGCGCCGCAATCAGCGTTTTGGCAAAACAAAATGCCATGGATATTCTTTTGCTCGACGCAGGTCATAAAGGCGTTTGTCCGGAGCATGGGCGTGCAAGAAAAATCAACGCTCTTGAAATGAGCGGAAATATCGCCCGTGAGGACGCCATGAGTTTGAAGCTTTGCGAACAGCTTGTTTTAGCGGGGGCGAATGCCGTTTGCGAGGGCGTGCGGAAAGGATACGGGATTTTTTCCATCGGGGAAATGGGCATCGCGAACACCACGCCTGCAACCGCTCTTTTCTGCGAATATTTCGGGCTTGACCCTTTTGAAATTACCGGGCCGGGGGCTGGCTTGTCAAAAGAAAGGATCGCGCATAAGGCGAAAATCATCGGTCAGGCTTTGCACAGGCACAAAAACACATATCCGAATGCGGACGCGCTGCAAGTATTGGCAAGTTTGGGCGGTTTTGAAATTGCGGCATTATGCGGGGTTGTTCTTGGGGCAAGTGCGCTGAAACATCCTGTCATCATTGACGGTTTTATTTCGACCGCGGCTTATGCGGCGGCATATTCCATCAATGCCGTTGTCAAGGATTATGCGTTTTTAAGTCATGCTTCAGCGGAACCCGGATATCAGAAAATCATGCGGTGTCTGGGCGAAAAGCCCATGCTTGATTTATCCATGCGTCTCGGTGAGGGGACGGGGGCAAGCCTCGCCTTGCAGCTTCTTCGTTCCGCCAAGGTCATTTACAATGAAATGGCGACATTTGCAGACGCGAATATTGAAATAGACACGTATCTGCCAAAATACCATGCTGACGGTCAATAAGTTAAGCAAAAGCTTCGGCATAAGAACAGGAATAAGCGCAAAACAAGATTTTTTCGCAGTGCATGAGGTGAATTTTCACTTAAAAAAAGGCGTATGCCTCGGACTTGTGGGAGAATCCGGCTGCGGCAAGTCCACGCTTGCGAAAATGCTTGTGGGTTTATTGCCGAAAAGCGGCGGGGAAATTCTGTATAAGGGAAGACCCGTTGAGGAGAATTTTTATAATCCCTATGCGCTGCAAATGATTTTTCAAGACCCTTTTTCTTCGTTAAATCCGCGGATTTGTGTTGGAAAAAGTATCGGCGAACCATTGAAAATCAACAAAAATAAGGCGCAGAAAATATCCCGCAAGGCTTTGCGGGAAGCCGTGGAAAATATTTTGGAAGAAGTGGGGCTTGAAAAAGAATATTATTTTCGGTATCCCCATGAATTTTCAGGCGGTCAGCGCCAGCGTATCGCCATTGCAAGGGCGATTATCACAAAACCGGAGCTTTTGGT
>ERZ778517.2179-NODE-2179-length-11927-cov-3.847877_pt1 | contig 11927 bp, 8 predicted proteins | sample MGYA00510341_ERZ778517 | MGnify/ENA primary metagenome ERZ778517 (study PRJEB29527, sample SAMN07138964) | mouse gut metagenome | material: feces | host: mouse | place: China:Nanjing | collected 2016-01-25 ... | reverse complement strand
ATTTCATAAAAAATATTAAAAAACGAAGGCGTTTTGCACATTGGTGCAGGGCGTTTTTTTGCTTTTTTGGAGGGAAAAAGGTATGAGACGTAAATTAGACTTTATCGATCACCAGATTATCAGTTTATTGCAGGCGAATGCAAGAATGTCGTTAAAGGACATTGCATCGAAAGTGTTTTTATCTTCTCCGGCGGCTTCTGCCAGGCTGGAGAAACTGGAACGGGAAGGATATATTACAGGGTTTCATGCAAGTATTAACCATGAGAAGATGGGATATAACATCAAGGCGTTTATTACGCTGGCAGTAGATGCCAGATTAAAAGAGCAGTTTCTGGACGATATGCGTCAGTGCAGAAATGTGATTGAGTGTAACTGCATCACCGGCGATTATGCCATGCTGCTGGAAGTTGTATATCCGGATACCGAATCCTTAGAGCGTTTTGTCGGTAAGATGCAGAAATATGGGAAAACGCAGACGCAGATTGTTTTTTCTACTGCGGTGGAGCACAGGGAACTGTCACCGGCTCTGGAGATAGAAAGAGCCGGATAAATGAACATGATTGTGATACATATGGTTATTTGTTACCCTTTTAAAATTGATTGTTAACAATTCTCGGTACTTCTATTGACAAATGGTAAAAATAGTCTATAATAAATAATGTCAAATAGTTAAACAAAAGAAAGAGGGGGTTAACAATATGAAAGAAGAAACAGCAACGGCATTACCAATCCGCCAGCTATGCTCTGTCGCGCTCATGTCAGCCATAATGTGTCTGCTTGGGCCGGTATCGATTCCGATTGGGCCGGTACCGATTTCTGCGATGACGCTCGTTATTTATCTGACATTGTATGTACTGGGGATGAAGCTGGGGACAATCAGCTGTGCGATTTATTTGATGCTGGGATTTGTCGGTGTTCCGGTATTTGCCGGATATACCGCAGGGGCTGCAAAGCTGCTCGGCCCGACAGGAGGGTATCTGGCCGGATATCTCTGTCTGACGCTGGTCGGCGGACTGGTTATGGAAAAAGCGGCTTATAAAAGAATCTGGTGCATCGTGGGTATGATTGCAGGAACAGCAGTGTTGTATGCGTTCGGCACCGTCTGGTTTGTAATTATGATGAAATGCGATGTTTCTTATGCAGTTTCTGTCTGCGTGACACCGTTTCTGATCGGTGATTTTGCAAAAATTGTGCTGGCGGAATTAGCTGGCCAGGAAGTACGCAAAAGACTTAAGTCTGCGCATCTGATCGACTGAAAAGCGGTCATAAACCCACTTTCCGCCGGCGGACAGATGTCGGATGCTTCACAGATTTCAAATTAATTCGGAGACAACTATTGGAAGGCCGTTATCGATGGCAGTCGGAAGTTTTTTACGCATTGCTTCTTTGTGGGCAGATGCATAAAAATGAAAGGCATGCGTCAGATGGCGGCCTTTAAGCGGAGAAGCAGCTGCACAGTCGATATCCTGCGGCCAGCACGGCGTACCTGTGATAATAATGACATGTTTCCGTTTGGTTCGTTACATATTTCATAAATTACATGATCCCACGCGCAATATCGTCGGGCCATTTTCTGAAAAAAGGTTTTGGTCTGTTCTGACCGCTTTATCTATAAACGTTTCCAAATCTTTCTGGTTTTGAGCAGAACCAGTTGGAACGAATGTCAATATTTCTGAAAAAAATCCAACGGCAATAGCAAATACCACGCACATATGTTAAAATAAATGCGTATCATACAATCATACAAAAAGCAAAGGGATGAACTATGAAAATATTAATTATCAGACATGCAGATCCAGACTATGAAGCGGATTCGCTGACCGAACAGGGATGGAAAGAGGCGGGTCTGCTGGCAGAACGGATTTCGGCTATGGAGATCAAAAATTTCTATGTGTCTCCATTCGGCAGGGCAAAAGATACGGCCAGCCTGACATTGAAAAAAATGAACCGCGAAGCGGAGGAGTGTCAGTGGCTGAGAGAGTTTTCTCCGCTGATCCGGCGTCCGGACAAAGAAAATATGTCTATTGTGTGGGACTGGCTGCCGCAGGACTGGACCGTAGAGGCGGACTTTTATGACAAAGACGCATGGATGCAGCATAGGATTTTCAGGGAAGGAAAGGTGGCAGAAGAATATCGGTGGGCGACCCAGTGTCTGGATCAGCTCCTGGCAAGGCATGGGTATCAGCGGGAAGGAAATTATTATCGTGTGACAGACAGTAATATGGATACGATTGCATTTTACTGCCATTTTGGGCTGGAGTGTGTGCTGCTGAGCCATCTGCTTGGCGTGTCGCCAATGGTGCTCTGGCACGGTTTTTGCGCGGCTCCGTCTTCAGTGACAACGCTTGTGACCGAAGAGCGCAGACAGGGGATCGCTTCTTTTCGGATGAGCAGCTTTGGGGATGTGTCGCACTTAACGATCGCGGGAGAACAGCCTTCCTTTGCCGCACGTTTTTGCGAGTGCTTTACGAATACGCACGAACGTCATGATTAAATCAGAATCTGTTGGCAGGCATGGAATTTCATGTATATCATTAAAGTATCGGTAAGAAATCTTGTAGAATTTATTTTACGCAGCGGAGATATTGATAATCGGGGAGCCGGAGGGATGCAGATGGAAGCCATGCAGCGGGGCAGCAGGATCCATCGTAAACTGCAGAAAAAGGCAGGGCCGCTTTATCATGCGGAGGTTCCGCTGAAAATGGAATTTGAGGAAGAACAGTATACGATTGTTCTGGAAGGACGGGCGGACGGGATACTGGAGTCAGAGGCCTCCGAAACTGAAGCGGTCGTTATGATCGATGAGATTAAGGGGGTATTTTTTGATATTTCCGGTATGACAGAACCGGTTACCGTGCACCTGGCACAGGCAAAATGCTATGCTTTTATTTATGCGTTTCAGAATCATCTGCAGGAGATCGGCGTCCGAATGACGTATGTCAATCTGGATACGGAGGAACTGCGGTATTTTGCGTTAAGGTATTCGTTTCAGGAGCTGGAGGAGTGGTTTCTGGCACTGATGCGGGAATATAAAAAATGGGCGCAGTTTCAGTATGAATGGCGTATGATCAGACAGAAGTCGATCAAAGAGATGGCGTTTCCGCTGTCCTGGCGGACAGGGCAAAAGGAACTGGCGGAAGGCGTCTACCGGACCATTCTGCGTAAGAAAAATCTGTTTATCCAGGCGCCGACCGGAACCGGAAAGACGATCACGACTTTGTTTCCGGCGGTCAAGGCAGTCGGTGAAGAGCTTTCGGACAAAATATTTTATCTTACGGCAAAGACGATCACGGCGGCAGTCGCAAAAGAAACGCTGGATTTGTTTTATAAAAGCGGATATCACGCGAAGACCGTACAGATTACGGCAAAAGAGAAGCTGTGTCTGATGGAAGAGACGATATGCAATCCGGATGCGTGCCCTTATGCGAAAGGACATTTTGACCGGGTCAATGACGCCGTGTATCAGCTTTTGCACGAGGCGGACGTATTTACGAGAGAGGAAATGATCGAACAGGCGCAAAAGCATATGGTCTGTCCGTTCGAGCTGTGTCTGGATACGGCGTCCTGGGTGGATAATATTATATGTGATTATAATTATGTGTTTGATCCCCATGTATATCTGAAACGTTTCTTTGCGGAAGGCGTGCGCGGGGATTATCTGTTTTTGGTTGACGAGGCGCACAATCTGGTAGAGCGCGGCCGGACGATGTATAGTGCCGATTTATATAAAGAAGATTTTTTAATAGTAAAAAAACTGGTAAAAGAGCGAAGCCCAAAGCTGGCAAAACAACTGCAAAAATGCAATCAGATTCTGCTTGGCTACAAACGGGAGTGTGAACAGTATCAGTATCATGAAAATATCTCGGAATTTGTATTTGCTCTGATGCGGCTGGCAGGAGAATATGAGATTTTTCTGCAGAAAAACAGAGAGTTTGAAGATCGGGATACGGTATTGAATCTGTATTTTCAGATTCGGCATTTTTTGGAAATCAGCGAGCGGCTGGACGAAAATTATGTCATATACTCCGAGCATGAAGAGGAGCGGTTTAAAATACGGCTATATTGTGTAGACCCTTCAGGCAATCTGCAGACGAGACTGGATAAGGGGCGCAGTACGATCTTTTTTTCGGCGACGCTGCTGCCGATTCAGTATTACAAAAATCTGCTGAGTACCAGAGAAGATAATTATGCGGTATATGCAAAGACGGTGTTTGAGCCGCATCAGCAGCTGATATTGATCGGAAATGACGTAACAAGCAGATATACGCAGCGCAGTGAAAAACAGTACGAGCGTATGGCAGAGTATATTTATCAGACCGGTATGCAGAAAAAGGGAAATTATATCGTCTTTTTTCCTTCGTATAAGATGATGGAAGATGTGTACGAAAAGTTTCTTGCAAAAAATCTGGCGCAGATGGACTGCATCCTGCAGACGAGCGGGATGAAAGAAGCGGATCGGGAACAATTTCTGGAGGAATTTACGGTTGTGCGGCAACGCTCCATGATCGCGTTTTGCGTGATGGGAGGTATTTTCGGGGAAGGGATCGACTTAAAGGAAGAGCAGCTGATCGGGGCGATGATTATCGGTACCGGACTGCCGCAGATTGGAAATGAGAGGGAGATTTTAAAGCAGTTTTATGACGGGCGTTCCGGCAACGGATTTGATTATGCGTATCTGTATCCGGGGATGAATAAAGTACTGCAGGCGGCTGGACGCGTCATTCGTACGGTTTCGGATGTGGGAGTCATTGAACTTTTGGACGAACGTTTTTTGCGTCGGGAATATCAGGAGCTGTTTCCGAGAGAATGGGAGCGCTTTGAAGTATGCCATGCAGGGAATGTGGCAGAAAAGCTGCGGCAGTTTTGGGAGCGTGCAGATACCTAAAAGGAATGTTCGGACTCGCTTCAGAGCGTGTCTGAACATTCTGTGTAACTGATCCATATGCCTGAAAATGCAGGAAATGATGAAAAAAACTGGTCTGTATCCAGGCCGTTTTTTGTATCAAACGAACCGGAACACGCCAGTTTTTCAACGATTTTATTTCATCGTCATTTGCAGATGAATAAATATTTATTTTTCAGACATGCGCTAAGACAGCGTTTCCAGATATTCTTCGAGACAGACGCCGCTTTCATAGATCTCCTGTGCCGCTTTTACTCCGACATATCGATAATGCCACGGTTCGTAAATAATTCCGGTAAGCTGGCTTTTTTCGTTTGGATAGCGCAGGATAAATCCGTATTTCCAGCTGTTTTCCATCAGCCATTGCTGTACCGGCGTATTTTCCTGTGAAGTATCCAGAGTCTGATGACCTTCGTCTACAATATCGACAGCAAGTCCCAGCTGGTGCTCGCTTGTACCGGGCCGTGCTACGGATGTAGCGGCTTTGATACGGGCGTCTTTTTTGGAATATCCCTGCGCGCACAGTTCATCGATGCGTTCCTGAAACAGCATTTTTTGTTTTTCCGTTGAACGGTACGAAGAACAGATTAAAGGAGACAGTCCGGCGCTGCGGCAGTCGGCCAGCATTTCCATAAGCGGCGAATAACAGCGGCTGTCGATAGAATGACCGTTAGGCAGCGCGGACAGAGTAACGGTATAGTCGTCTGGCAGCCGGTTCCATGGATTAACAAGAATCAGATTCCAGTCGCCGGAAGTATAAGTAATATGCGTGGATTCGTCATCCGTCGTTGTATCGACCAGCAGATCTTCCGGCAGACGTTCAGGAACAGGCAGCGTCAGACTGTCCGCGTTGGATGAAAACTGTAACTGATTATCTGCATTGGAATAGTAAGTATGATCATCAGCCGTTTCATTCGGAGAATAAAGCGTCTGCTCATCGGCAGCTGTAACCGGCGGCTGTTTCGCAGCGTCAGAATCCGTATACGATACGACAGCGTCGGAATCGGGTTCTTTTGGCAGTGCAGGCTGTCCGGCGTCTGGTTCCTGTCTGTCTGACCCGCTATCTGTCGTTTTTTTCGAAGATGCGGGCGGATTCGTACTGGTATCCGCAGAAGCTGTCTGCGGCAGCGGCTCTGTGAGCAATGCCATGGTCTGGTCAGAATGTCGATTCCAGGTATTGCTGACAGAGTGCAGGTTTACCAGCGACCAGTCTGCGTCAGCCAGCAGGACAAACGTAAAGACCGAGGAACAGAGCATACATTTGATACAGGTGTGACGAGAGGCGCGGCTTTTTTTCTTTTGTGTAACGTTCCTGCTCTTTGCGGAACGTGTCGTATATCCGGAAGATTTTTCCTGCGGTTTTTTTTGTGGCATCTTTTGTGTATACATGGAGGGACCTCACTTTCCTGGCGGGATAGGCAAAACAGTATATCCCATATAGTTATCGGAAGAGATGGGATAATTATAACAGCATCCTGCAAACAAAAAACATTTTTTTGGCATCGTTTCAGCATCGAGTCTGAAAAATAAGTGCCAGCCTAATTAATGATGATGCATTCCGGACGTATTTTCAAAGGAAGTTCGATCGATGTTCCGGTTTCTTCTTTGAGCTGTATCGTATAGTATGCTTCGATGATGCTGTCTTTTTTTTCAAACAGAGTGTTGTAAGCATGGACAAAGGATTGTTTCAGCGCCGCTGCGGGCAGTTCGTAATAATGTTCTGCAAAGGCGGCGACAGCATCGGCGTAAACATCCAGTTCCTGACTGCCGGAACTCGTCAGTATCTGTGCCTGTTCGGTAAACATGGAACCGGCGACTGCTTTGCCGCTCTTATCGTCAAACCAGATATTGATCCAATAACCGGAATTAAAATAGATGCCGCAGGACCAGACAACCGCGGTAGTAATGTCTGCGGCAGATTTACCAGAATGGTCTTTTTTTGCTTTTTGCGCGTCGACAGCCGAAGGGAGCGTGTGATCGGTGGAGCTGTCCGAAGGCTGGGTGCTGTCAGAAACGATGGCCAGCTGCAGCGCTGTCGTATAATTTGTAATATCGTATGCGGAATCGGGAGAAAGGACGCCGTATTCTGTCAGCTGTTTCAATAGTCCGCAGGCAGCCGCATATATTTCTTCTCCGGTCCGGCTGCTTCCGGCAGACGGATATTCTACAAAATAGTGGTCTTTGGATAAGAGGCGGAGTGTGTCGAACAGGCTGGAGCTATACGTAAGTTCCGGCGGTTCGATCGCGGGATGTTCGATTTTTGCAATATTATTTCGGTCCTGATAGTCGTTCAGCATCGATGGAAGTAAAAAACCAGCGGTACAGACAGCGACCGTCAAAGACAGATACAAACAGGTAATGAAAAATTTTTTCATGCCGGGCCTCCTTTCAGAGTTACGGTTACCGTTGTACCGTAACCTTCTTCACTTTCAAACGATATCGTACCGTGATGCATTTTTGCAATTTTCGCGCATAGCGTCAGGCCTAGTCCTGCGCCGCCCTGTGCCCGTGAACGGGATTTGTCCACGCGGTAAAAAGCCTCGGTAATATGTGAGAGAGCGGTTTTTGGCATGCCGCTGCCGTTATCAGATACTTTGACCAGACAGCCGTCTGCAGTCATTACGGAGCTGACGCAGATAGAGCCGCCGTCAGTCAGCGCTTTTCTTGCGTTCTCGATCAGATTGACAAGCAGAGAACCGAAAAAATCAGTATCCAGCATACAATGACCGTCCTCGCACGTACATTGCAGCACGATCTGTTCCTTTGCCAGAACTGGTTTTAAATGGCTGACCAGATCTGAAATAATATCTGACGGAGACGCTTTTGTAAGTGTAAAGGACTCGTGTTCTGATACAAAGATGTCGAGCAGCTTCAAAGACAGGTGTTCGAGTCGTTTTCCTTCTGAAAAGATGTATTTTGCGGCTTCCAGCTCGTCTTCCTTTGACAGCGACTGACTTCTTAACAGATCGGCATAACCGATAATGGACGTCATCGGCGTTTTCAGCTCGTGCGTAAAATTACCGATAAACAGGTTCTGGCGTTCCATCGATTCCTGCAGTTCTTCGATGCTGCTTTGCAGGTGGTCAGCCATCTGGTCAAAATCTCTGGAAACGGCGCCGACTTCGTCATTGCTTTTAATGCTGCTTCGATAATCGTAATTGCCGGACGCAATTTCTCGGGATGCCCTGGAAAGGCGGGCCAGCGGTCTGGTCAGGAAAAAAGCAAGGATATAGGAAAAGCAGGCGCATGCCAGAAGGAGTATAATAAAAATCTGCTGGTAAAGATTCTGCTGACTGGTACGGGCTTCATAAATCGATGAGATATCATAGGCGGCATCCAGATAATAAATCTCCCTGCCGACAAAAAAAGAGCCGGAAAGCTGAAGATAATGGCGGGAATCCGGCGCTGAAAAGACGGTGCAGGCAAGATGGGACGTGTCGATCTGTTCCGAAAGCTTTCGAAAATGAGCGACAACAGTCCCTTTGGAATCCAGCGTTTCGGCTTGTGAATGCAGCTGCAGCGCCGCTCCGAAAGCATCCTGTGCAGAGAGCTGTTCCAATATTTTGGAAATGTCTTTTTCGTCGGTCCATTCGTCCATATTGTTGACAATCTGCAGCGTATTTAAGATCATGCGGTACGATTCCTGCGCCGCTGTTTTTTCCTGCTGCAAAGAGGTCTGAAAGGTAATGGATATAAGGGCGCTTCCGCCTGCTCCGAAAAACAGCGCCATAAGTGTAATCATACAGCAGGTAGCTTTGATACGAAATTTCATGTTTTTACCTCAAGCCGGTATCCGACTTTATTGACGGCGAGCAGTTCTTTTTCCAGATGTGCCTTGCGGCGCAGACGCTGAATATGCAGATCTACGGTTTTGCTGCCATAAATGAACTCTTTTTCCCAGATACGCTCATAGATGGTCTCACGGTACAGGGCTGTATTTGGATTTTGTACAAATAACAGCAGCAGTTCGTATTCTTTCGGGGTCAGCGCGATTTCTGCTCCGTCGCGGGTTACTTTTCTGGAGCGGGTATCGATTACAAGGCCGGCAATGGCGATCGTTTCTTCGGTCTTGTGATAACGGCGCAGTACGACGTCTACGCGTGCCAGCAGTTCGATAATTTCAAACGGTTTTACAATATAGTCCTCAGCGCCCATGCGCAGACCTTTTACTTTATCAGATACGGAATTTTTTGCGGTAATAAAAATAACAGGGATTTCCAGCGGACGAATATATTCCAGCAGTTCAAATCCGTCAATATCCGGAAGCATAATATCCAGTAAGATCAGATCATAGCTGCCGGCATCGATCAGATCGGCAGCCTGTGTGCCATTAAACGCACAGTCGCACAGATAGCCGGCATTTTTCAGGCTTAAGCGGATCAGATTAGAGATCGGTTTCTCGTCTTCAGCGATCAGTATATGAATCAAGGCAGGTTCCTCCAGAATCAGGAATTTACATTGGGTCAGGCAGAAAAAGTAATCTTCTGCGCATTTACTTTACAATGAGAAAGCATCAAAACGGCAAATATATGGGGAATGTGAACAGTAACACGAATGTAACAGTTCAGTCAGGTCTGCGCATTTACTGCGCTGACCGTATGAAAGAGTAGTGGCTGCAGGTATTCAGCCCATCGCGAAGCGATTTCAAATGGCTGAATACGTAACAGTTCCATGGGTTATCTGAACTGTTACACACGAATACAAACAGATAGATAAATTATAACAAAGAAGTATGGAAAAAGCAAACAGAATGCGGTATACTCCATATATGTAATTTTGATGAGTTACTGTTCACACCAGGGGGATGCAGGTACTGCGGACCCGTAAAAACGCGTAAATTTAGCAGGAGGAACTTAAAATGGGAAATGTAAGACGTGTATTTGCTGAAAAAAAACCGCCGTTTGCTGTAGCCGCAAAATCGTTAAAGCATGAGATCAGGCACTATCTGGGGATTTCCGGCGTCACGGACGTGCGGGAACTGATTCGCTATGATGTGGAGAACATTTCAGACAAGACATTTGAGATAGCAAAAATCACAGTGTTTTCAGAACCGCCTGTGGATGATATTTATGAGGAAACGTTTGATGCCAGAGGCGGCAGGGTCTTTTCCGTGGAATATCTGCCGGGACAGTTCGATCAGCGGGCGGATTCTGCGAAGCAGTGTATTCAGCTGCTAAACGACGCGGAAGAGCCGATTATCCGCACAGCAGTTACGTATGTGATTTCCGGACAGATGAGCGACCATGAGTTTGAAGCAGTCAAAAAGCATTGCATCAATCCGGTAGATTCAAGGGAAACCGGGATTCAAAAGCCAGAGACGCTTGTGATGGAATTTGAAGAACCAAAAGATGTAATTACGTTTGCTTCGTTTATCGAAATGACGCAGGATCAGCTGAAGGAACTTTATGATTCGTTAAATCTTGCTATGACATTTAAGGATTTTCTTCATATTCGTAATTATTTTGAGAATGAGGAAAAACGCAATCCGACGATGACAGAAATCCGTGTGCTGGACACGTACTGGTCGGATCACTGCCGGCATACGACGTTTCTGACAGAGCTTACGGATGTTTCTTTTGCAGACGGATATTACCGTAAACCGATGGAGGATACGTATCAGGATTATCTGGCTACGTTTGAGAATCTGTATCAGGGACGCAGCGATAAATTTGTCTGTCTGATGGATCTGGCTCTGATGGCGATGAAGCGGCTGAAACAGGAAGGGAAGCTGCAGGATCAGGAAGAATCAGACGAAATTAACGCCTGCTCGATTGTCGTTCCGGTAGAGATCGACGGCCAGACGCAGGAATGGCTTGTGAACTTTAAAAATGAGACACACAATCATCCGACAGAAATCGAACCGTTCGGCGGCGCTGCGACATGTCTGGGCGGAGCGATCAGAGATCCGCTGTCTGGGCGTACGTATGTCTATCAGGCGATGCGCGTGACGGGAGCGGCAGATCCGACGCGTCCGGTCAGCGAGACACTGGAAGGCAAGCTGCCGCAGAAAAATCTGACCAGAGGAGCGGCAAAAGGTTATTCTTCGTATGGGAATCAGATCGGGCTGGCGACCGGATATGTCAGGGAAATCTATCATCCGGATTATGTGGCAAAACGTATGGAAATCGGCGCGGTGATGGGAGCCGCTCCAAGAGCAGCGGTACAGCGGCTGACATCGGATCCCGGAGATGTGATCGTACTGCTGGGCGGACGGACCGGTCGTGACGGATGCGGCGGTGCGACGGGTTCTTCCAAAGCGCATACGACGCAGTCCATCGATACGTGCGGCGCAGAGGTACAAAAAGGAAACGCGCCGACAGAGCGTAAGCTGCAGCGGCTGTTCCGCAGACCGGAAGTATCGCACATCATTAAAAAATGTAATGATTTTGGCGCGGGCGGCGTGTCCGTGGCGATTGGCGAGCTGGCGGACGGACTTCGGGTGGAGCTGGATAAAGTACCGAAAAAATATGCCGGACTGGACGGCACGGAAATCGCGATTTCCGAGTCTCAGGAACGTATGGCGTGCGTGATTGCGCCGCAGGATGTGGAACAGTTTCTTTCCTATGCGGCAGAAGAAAATCTGGAAGCCGTCCCGGTTGCGGTTGTAACCGAAGAACCGAGACTGGTGCTGGTATGGAGAGACAGGGAGATCGTGAATATTTCCCGGGCGTTTTTAAATACAAACGGCGCACATCAGGAAGCGGCAGTGGCTGTCGATATGCCGGCTGCAGAACAAAATTACTTCCAAAAACCGGGACTTGCCACGGTAAATGAAGATCTTGCAAAAGATGATGTAAAAGCTGCATGGCTGGATACGTTAAAAGATCTGAACGTATGCTCACAGAAGGGACTTGTAGAGATGTTTGACGGCTCCATTGGCGCAGGAAGCGTTTTTATGCCATATGGGGGACGTTATCAGCTGACCGAAACACAATGTATGGTAGCAAAGCTGCCGGTATTACAGGGAAAAACCGATACCGTAACTATGATGGCTTATGGATTTGATCCGTATCTGTCCAGCTGG
>ERZ778517.2178-NODE-2178-length-11940-cov-4.951956_pt1 | contig 11940 bp, 12 predicted proteins | sample MGYA00510341_ERZ778517 | MGnify/ENA primary metagenome ERZ778517 (study PRJEB29527, sample SAMN07138964) | mouse gut metagenome | material: feces | host: mouse | place: China:Nanjing | collected 2016-01-25 ... | reverse complement strand
CAGACCGCTCTACAAGCCGAAATTTGATATTTTCAAATTTTTGTCATGTACTTAGGAACGAGGTATAAGAAAATCGAAGAGGGTAAGATTACGTACCTCAAGAGTAAAATCAGTAAACTACCGTATAATTCATTTTACGATGAGTTCTACCGCGAGTATGACTGTGGATGGCTTGGTAAGGATAACAAACAGAACATAACTCAACCTCAACATACGAAGGAAGAAGTGGAAGACCCCAACGCCGATTTGCGAGAGATATTTAGAATTAACGGTTGGGGAGAACCCGATATCGTGAAATACGACAAACAGAAACAAGAGGGGCAAGACTTCTCTCCGATAGACGATGATAACTTGCCGTTCTGAGGTAAGAATGTATCAATGTCAGGAGTGTGTCAATTTAATCTCTGTGGAGGTGTTGATACGCTCTTTTTCATGTGTCAGATTAACTTAAAAAATTATATAGCTCCAACTCTGGACTAAAGTTAAAATCGGATTCGGCTTCCCGATTTTTGATGTTTTGAGTTAATTTTGCGGTGAAATAGCAACTCAACTTTGCGTGATAAGAAAATTCTTGCTATATTTGCAGCGTCTTTGGTGAGGTGGCTTCGGCCATTATCCAATGACAAGACATATATAGGAAGGTTTTCGCTTCCTCTGACATGTGCAAATCACCACCTTGCAAACATCAATAAGTCAGAGATTGCCGAGAATGCTTCTCACGTATCTGCATATCCATCTAACACGATATACAGCTTACGGTGAGTTGCTATTTCGTGTTATCTGCTTATTGAGCCTTGTGGTGAGGCTGCACATGAGGATGATTCTGAAAGTGGCTCACCTTTTTTATGTGCCTTAACGAATACCAATCACTCACCACACCCGACAGAGCCATAAGGGGTAAGGAATTGAAGTATGAAACGACTTCTTAGTTTACCTTTGGCATTGGTGCTTGTCGGTTACGCGACAAGTAGCTGTTCTTCTTCTGCCTCAAAAGATAAAGAGCGAAATGACTCCACTGCCGCAGAAGCAGCCAGACTTGATTCTATCCGTCAAGATTCGATAGCTCGCCGAAATTTTATCACTCCCGATTTGGCGTTTAATGACCTACATGGGGACGTGAAGAAATGCGTATGTGATAATAACGAATATCTCACATATACTTACGATGAAAACGGTAAATGGACTAATGAACCTCAATGGAATGAGTCCGATAAAAAGTTTTGTCCCGACAGAACGAAACATCCAAGAGTAATAAGGAACAAAGACGGATACATTACTCGAATATATTGGGAATGTGATGCTGATTATGAATATGAGGATATAAGTTGGAAAGACGGTAGAGTTAAAACACGCTTTAATTCCACCTATTCTTATGATAATGATTTTATCATTACACAAGAGAATGAGGAAGAATACGATGCTCAAGTCACATATACGTACTGCAATTATGAGGTGGACGGCATGGGCAACTGGGTAAAACGTGATGTAATTGAGAAGATTACTGATACCTACCAAAACTCTGTAAGATATGAAAAGAAAACAGAAACGCGCAATATAACTTATCATAAGAGTAATGGCGAGGGTCGTACCACTATACCTAACAATGCAAAGCAAGAACAAGCATTGCAAGCCCTAAAATCCTTCAATCATAAGAAAGAGCAGGAAGAAGCTAAAAGTCAAATTCCCGCGTGGATTCAAGGTGTATGGCATCTTGATATTGATGGACCCAATGGCATTTCAGTATCAAATTACACTATCACGATAAGCGGCAATAATGCTACGTTTGTAGATGGTAGAAATACCAAATATGATGGTGAATGTCATATCGAAGACGGTTATCTGTATTTGGGGTCTTACAAACGCTATAAAATTGATGGAAAGTCTTTGGTTTTCATGGGTAGAAGACTTGCGAAAGAGGGTAGCTCATCATCATGGAGCGGAAGTTTCAGAACAGACAGCGATGTAATGCGCTATCTCACCGACCGCACGTTCTACTCAGGCAGTCACCGCATGTCGTTCGCCTATAATAGCTGTAAAATTGACGGTTATACCGTATCGGGCGCACCTCGCATCAGCAATTTCACTTCAACATCAGCCACTATCGTAGTTAATCCTATTGGCGGAGGCAGTGCGGTATATCTTTACCTCAACGCCTCCAACGGTACAATCAACTACGAAGGCGACATATTCCGTGCAAGATAACGTCATTCTAATTTCGCTAACAAATACCTCTAAAATCATGGATAATTTTATTAAGAGAGTCGTTTTCTTTCTATTCATGCTGGCCTCAATTCACCCAATCAAGGCCTACAACTCAGACGATGTTTTCTTTTTCGTAGTGCCTAAAGGGTACACTATGACAACTCTATCGAATACTCTTTCGGTCAGTCAAGAAGTTCTTTATAAGTACAATCCCAACCTTCGGAACGGTCTGACGGCAGGTATTCAGATATACCTTCCTGCTACTGCGGTTTCTGAAGATAATTTGAAAAAAGTAGATGCAGCCCCGACTTTTGCAGGTGGAGCTTTGAATTCTGTGTATTCCTTTGCATTATCTGAATATGGGAAATCTGTACAGAAACAGAATGAATTAGCTAACCTTTATGTAAATATGTCAGTAAAGGACAGAATAAGACAAGGAGGTCAGTTGTATCACTATGATGAGATTTCAATAGAGGGCGAACTATTTTGGTATCTCAACAACATCCACATGGATGTTACGGCCAATCAAATTTCTGAAACGACTGGAATACCTCTTGACCAATTAAAATTATACTGCAAATATGCAGCTGAGCTTAAGGGATATGATACACAAGATGAAAAAAATCGTTTCAATATAATATGTCAATATTATCTTTCACACCCTAATACAACAAGAAAAGAGCTTGAAGATATTTCACGTGCTATGTTTCATGGCCATAATTACCATCTGTCAATATACGTACCCACCGACCCTTCAAGTCTGAAATTAAATGCTGATGGTTCAGTAGATTTACCTGCTGTAATACCGTCAAAAATTGAATCGGCTAAAACATTAAGAAAGTTCTTCTCGAATTCTCCGCGTTTCAAATGCAGTCAAACGAATGTGACATTAACATTGTCGTATAATGCGACCGATGGATTTATTGCGTATGCAGACGGCAAGCGACTTGGCAAATTTGAAGTTGATACTCGTGAAGACCAACCGCAAAAAGCCTTAATAGGTTTGCCGTGGTTGAACGGTTACGGTCCTGCGCCTATCCTTCTCACTCTTAACGGAGACAATACGACATTGGCATTGTTGCCCGTTCAAGGAGAAGAAAATCTGAGTTATAATTCAAGGGGTTATTTACAGCACGGCAGGACGGGAAATACGACCTGGATGCAGCTGTCGCTCTCGTCAGACGGGCTCTCTTTTACCCCCGTTGATTATAAACCTAATCCCGAAATGTTCCATTTCATCGGATTTTAGAACTGAAATCATGAAAAAGAAATGTCTAATACTTTATAAGGCTATAATTGTAGCAATATTTATCGGCATTACATGTGTTGCTAACGCTCAGCAGTCACTTTCAGCCGAAGAATATTCGCAGACCGTGTGGAAGCTTGCAGATGAATTAAAGACTAAGTTGGAGAAAATTGAACGTTCCAACGATGTAGATATAATGGTTAATAGGCTGCCACGTGAGGAAGAGGTTTCTAAAAGGAAACTTTGGGCTGCGGCGCATTATGCGCTTGAAGATTTGAAAAACGTAAGATATTTCTATCTTCATCCGAATGCTCTGCCACTCGGTTGGGAAAGACCAAGTAGCGATTCTCATCAAACATTGACGAAAATTATAGTTAAAGATGGAAAGAGCTTCTATATTGAAGGGACTCTGCCAGGCTTACATTCCTCAAAATATCGAGAAACAACAGCCATATCTTTTTATGATCCCTCGGGTAGAAAAATTCAGTGTTGTGGTACAATACTGCCATTTGATCAATTGAAAGAATTGATTAAAACTTCTCAAATTAAGGTCGTTTCTAAACGTGGTTCTAAACCATTCCTGGATATGACGGGTAGTAGCACTAACGGAGGGATGGGCGCGGCTTATGTTGATGTCGCTGATAGTTGGCTTTTGAAGAGCTCCTATACCAATGAAGTTGTAAATTTGCCCTTTGGAACTTTTTGGACAAGTACTCCTAATGACGGTGGATTGAAATGCATCACAGTTGATGTTTATGCTACTCATGCTTATGAAGAGACCTCTCTAAATAAGTCAGACGAAGCGTTGTGTCTCTATGCTTTTGAAATTGACTATACCCAATTATTGAATTGGTATAAAGAGTCGCTTGACTATCTTATGCGCGATGTTAATAAACTGCTTGGAGAACAAGAAGCGAAAGAAAAGGCTAAAGAAGATGCTTTTGACGAAGCTGACAAGAAAGAACCGCTCGCAAGTCTACTTATAGAAACAGCCTCAAAATTAAGTTCAGACAAATCCTTGTTTGATTTCATCGTCATGGACAAATTGTCCAATTACGAAATCAATGTCATAGCCAACAGCAATACTGTTCGTCTGACAAAAGATTTTTGGAAAAGACTTCAATCACTGGAGAATAAGCACGGTAATATTTGCCTTTATTATATAGGTTCGCCTACTTCCAATTACAAATATGATATAGCATCGACTGAAAAAGAAAATCGTCTACATATTAAGAGTCTTGTAAATTCCATACAAGAAAGCTCCAATAACAATATTCTCGCTTTTATCAAGCGAATGTTTAGATACAATGTATCAGTTGCGGATAGAATTAAAGAAGGCAATAGTTTTGATATTCATGTGCCTATAACAGACGGCTCGTATGGTATTAAAATTCCTTGTCTAACACCGTCTTTATCGAAAGGAGATGTTATATACACAATTACCTTACCTAAGTCAGAGTTTAATTTGCAATCTAACAATAAAGGCAATGGTTACTCTGTTAAGTTCAAATAATATGGGACAAATATCTAAGAGCCTAAAACTTGCAGTCATTTTTATGATTTCAACTTCCGTATATTCGTTTGCTCAAAGAGTGAATGAGCATGGGTTGAAAATGGTGAGTGAGGTAAAACTTTACAGTTTAAAAGATGGTATAGATTGTAACCTTAAATTTGAATACAATTCTACGGGTAGCCTAATCGGAGTGAAATGTTATGGCCACAATAATTTGACAGAAAAGTATGGCTTAAAGAATGAGTATCGGTTAAATAATGAGCGATTGATATTTAAGGATTATGAAGCTGATTGGAATATCTATCAATATGAATTTGAATTTGATTGGAATAATCATATTACGCGAATAACTGAGACTCCAATTAAGGGTCAAGATGTTGGATCAAAGTGGGAAATGAACTATTTATATAACTTTGACACCAACACAAATTCATATCATTTAAGTAAAAAGACACTACGAGAGTGGAATACTAACACTATAACAAATACCTATGTGTTTTTATCTGACCATTGTTTCGGGGAATATGAATTAAGAGATGAATGTGTATTGCGGAAAAGAGTAGATTATGTGATTGATAAATGCAAAGTAAATGATACAAATTTGTCATTATTGGATTTTTTAAGATTTGGCGGGATTGGTGTATCTGCTGGTATTGAAAGGTATCTAAGCATTACAGAATGGATAGGGAAACATAATAAGTATTTGGTTGATACTGATAATCCCAAGTACCATAGGTATGAATATGTTTATGATAAGCAAGGGAATCTTTTAGAAGCATATCTATATGATTGGGGGAAATGGGAGGAGTATGATGGGAATTATGGATGGGGAATTCAGAGAAGTATCAAACTCAAATATTTGTATTAGAATTGGGAAACAGCACTCTTACCAAATCGGAATTGAAGCGGATGCACTCGGAATACAATCAGATGTATTTCGGTGGGCGGCTGTCTATGCCCGATTTTAAGTTTATCAATGCCAAGAGGCCGTTTGGACGGTTCAGAGCGGATAAGAAAACCTCGGAAATCGGAATCTCGGCTTATCGGAAAGGTTGGTCTGAGGAGTTTCTAAAAGATACGCTAATTCATGAGATGATACACCAATATGTGTATGAGTGTATGAGTGGATGTCGATACTCACTCGTTCAACATGGCTTACAGTTTCATTTTATGAGGTGTCGATTAAAGCGGAAGTATGGACTTAATATTAGTGGCGGTGCTGTTTTTTGAATACAAAGAAGTAGGCGTGGGCTGCCACTGAGGCTGTGAAGCGGGTGCGGCGGCGGTCGATTTTGCTGTGCTTAGGGTCGATGTAAATATATTTGTCGGCCAATTCAAATCCTATTTCCTTTGCCATTCTGAGAACTTCGTCTGAAAGCCAGTAGGGTGCGTTCTGATATGTGAAATCCATTGTCTTGTAGATTAGAATGCCGTCTGTCTGCATCTTACGATATGCGAGTCGGAGCATCTTTTCATGCTCTTGCAGCAATTCGGAGAGAGTTGAAAAATGCGTAGATACGTCAAATCGGCTCTTGGTAGATGGTGCTTCGACTGAACACGGTAAATCTATCACGATGTTTTCAAATGTGCCGTCATGCCAATCGTTTTCAAAATCGGCCAAGTCTTTCACCTCGCTATTGTTCAGCATAGAGGCATATTTGTCGTAACAATGTGTAGGTGTTTTAAGTCCGCTTTTGTAAAATCCCAATTTCCATGCCGTGAGGTCGCATTGAAAGTTTTCCCTCATAGGCAGATGAATGCTCAATATCGTTTTAAGAATATCGGTTTGGCTTTCAGAAACAGATATGAATTTTAGTTTGTCGGCTTGATTGATGGTTGTGGTCTTCTTTTCTTTCGGTTGAGGCTCTTCGGTCATTTTCAGATACCGTCTGACGGTGTTGGGGGTCAGACCGAGTGCATCGGCTATCTGTGGGGCTTTTTCTTTTTGATGCTCACGCGCATACTCTTTAACCTTATTATATAGATATCTCTGCCGATCGGTTGCGCGGTCGATACCTCTTGCTCGGATGTACGAGCGTATGGCAGCCGCTGTAACATTGTTGTTGGCTGCGTTTTCTTCAACCGATAGTGTTGGGTCGTATTGGGTGATTCGAGAAGTCTTCATATTCAATTGCAAAGTTAGTCATAATTACCTAAACGCAAAAGTTGATAGTTATAAAATCACGTATTTCATCAAACAGAATGAGTTTTGTGTTAATGTTTATATAGTTTACAGATTTAGAGGGCAGATATTTGCGAGAGCGAAATATTCACCATAACTTTGCAGCGTAATCAAGCGAATATTAACATCTTACCAACGCATTCCGAGACAGGCTCGACCTGCTCCAACCGAGGTCTTTTTAGTTCATGACTGACCCACGGTGGGAACATAATGCGGAGGCCAACCTCAAAAATAAATAGTTATGAACAATTCAGAAACTTTATTACCCCTTTCAAACGCCATCATTCTTGACCGTGTAGAGGCATACGATGCCTCTACGCTTAACTGCTACGCTTTCAGACGTGGCTCTGACGCAATCGAGGGTCATTTGCTTTCAGTCGGCAATATGGTGAGCGGCTTCCCCTTTGCCCTTGAGGGTGTAACATTCCAAAATTCAGAATGCGCCTACATTGCGGGAATGTTTAGTCGTGATACTGACAATCACCATCAACTGCAAGAGGCTCTACGAGTTGAGGCCAACGGCTTCATAGCGAAGAAGAAAATCAGACGCTTCAACGAGGATAAGAAACGTACTGATTGGGAAGAGTTTAACGTGCAGTGGATGCTCTATTGCGTTTGGTGCAAGGTAGTAAACAATCGTGAGTTCCGTGATATGCTGCTCGCTATCCCCTCGGATGCCGTCATCATTGAGGATAGTACATTTCAGAACGGTGCTACCGCTGATATCTGGGGTGCTAAGAACGCGACACAAAGACGCTTAGTTGCTGATTATAAGAAGCAATTAGAGGCTGAAGGCCACAGTAAGGTTGCGATTAAGAGAGCTTGTGACGAGAAACGACTTGGCGAGTGGCGCAAACAAGGTATGTTTGTCGGCAAGAACCTCATGGGCAAAATTTTAATGCTCTGTCGGGATGCCGTTATGCGTGGTACGACACCCGATATCGACCTTGAACTATTGCGTTCCAAACGGATATATCTTTTCGGTAGGTTATTGACATTCGATTGTATTCCAACGGTAGGTGAAGCCGTTGAGAGGGTTGAAGAGGCTATTATTCTCGACCAAGAGGAGGTCTATGACCCTAAGACTCAGAACGTGTGGCCGTTCAAACGTGTTGACGATATTGTCGAGGGTATCAAACTTGATCTGTGCAATATGACCTCTTGTTATCCTTTTGCGGTTAATGGTGTTAAGTGGCGCAGTTCGGAAGAATTATATCTTGCAGGCGAGTTCTCCAACGACAATGCCGAACATCGCTCCATCCAAGAGGAACTGAGAGCTGCCAGGAGTCCGTATGGCGCAAAACGCTTCGTCAAGGGGAAGCATCGTAAAGCAGTCAGAAAAGACTTTACCGAGTTTCGTACACAGTGGATGCTGTGGTGCGTGTGGCAGAAGTGCAAGTGTAATATTGACTTCCGTAAGAAACTGCTCTCCATCCCCAATAACGTAATTCTCGTAGAAGAAACGACAACCGACACTGGCGGAAGCGGTCAGATTTGGGGCTGTTCCAACCGTGAACTTGTTGAAGCAAGAAAGGCTAAGGCTCAATTACTTACCGAAACGCACACCGCCCTCTCCAAGAAAAATCTCAACTTCCTTATCAATATCGAGACAAACGCTATCCGCAACATTGGCATATTCAAAGGTCAGAACAATATCGGCAAAATCCTCATGATCTGCCGTGATTGTATCAAGCGAGGTACTAATCCCGATATTGACCTCGACCTATTGCGCTCTAAGCACATTTATGTGCTCGGCAAATTGCTTACATTCAAAGATTAACCTCACCACATATATGCCCATAAGCATTACGAAATCGGCAACCCTCTCTCCGTTGTCTCGCTCTCCTTGCAAACTATTTACAAATCACAATAAAATCAATAATTTACATAAAATCAAAAGATTATGAACCCCAAAATAACACTTACTGATGGCAGTCAACTCGAATGCTTCCCGATTGCTCTTCCGCCCGAAGAGTCCATAAGCGGAGAGTTTTCACTCGACTCCACGGGACAATATCTGCAAGTTGGCAAGAAGGCACATTTCGTCACAGATAAGGAGTTAGCGGAAAGACGAAAGCAAGAAGCAATTGACGCTAAACTCTTTTATGAACACGCACACCTCTTCCTTACCAATGCCGACAAGATACTTTCCGACAGCCGTCTGTTCCTTGCACCCGTACATATCGTAAACGGTCTCGCCTACACTGGCACAAGCGGCTTCCGCAAGCCGACACTTGGAGTCTACATCGAATGGTGGATTTATCATAAAGACGCTTCCATTGATGCGAAGGGGCTTCCTATATGGTTCATAAGCGGCTCGCCACTGTCTGGAAGCAATGCTTGCAGTGCCGTTGACCGCAAAGGGAAAACACATCGTGCGCAACTCAACGGTAGATTCTCGGCGGTTTGGAGTTCGTTTGTTGAGGTTAACAACCGCTATAACGAGTTCAAAGGTCGCTATATGGCTTACGACTTGAAAGAAGTGATTGATATTCTGAAAGGCAATGCCAACTCGCAACAGCTTTTCAAGCTCCATCTGAGGCTTGAAAAAGTGAGGTACGACAATTACATATCCAATCTGAAAAGAGTTTTGAAGCAAGCGAGAGAACTGTCTGCGGAATATAAAGCTAAGCTTCAACGCATTATCTTCCAACAGCACCGAGAAGAGTCCACTGAATATTACCGAAAGTGTGTTAATCTGCAAACGGTGGCACGACTGACACGTGAATATTTTTACGAACAGCGCATTGAACTACGTAAAACACTTCGCAGCGGAAGCATAGACAACATCACTTATCAGAGAATATTGACTCCGCTCAAAAAGAAAGCGAAAGAGGCTGAATATCAGTGTCGAGAATATGAGCGTGAGGGACTCAATGAAATCTTTGGCAACTATTCCTTATATTTCAATTTTGAAGTGATTGAGAAACTAATTTTGGAAGTGAAATGATTCGGCCTTTTCTTATAGACGGCTTTGACGGTGCAACTCCATTGCAGGGTTATTGTTCAGTAATGACACCCGATTTTATGATTGTAGACAGTATCTATCCTCATCCTAACATATCAATATGCGTAGGAAATCTTGATAGCAATAATCAATTCGGAAATAATGCCTATACTCGTAATATGGCAATTAAAGAACTGAGAACACTCAACAACAGTGTTATCGCAGTTAAGCATTACTACCATCGCTATAAGGCAGTGTTGAAAACTTATAACGAAATAGAGACTATGGAATATGATAGATTCAATCATCGTCAGTTTGCTACAACAGAAGAGCGCAATGAGTATCTGCGTCAAATGCACCATCTCTTAAAGCAGATATACATTCACTATAATCAACGCGCCATTCCCGAAGTCTCTATCACTGACCACCCCGATTTAGTTGTACAACCCTACCTCCTCATGCAGATTCTTAAATGTATGAAATAGTAACATTCAATAATTTAACAAATATGATTAATATGAAAAATGTAGTAATTGACTTTAACAGTCAGAGTGTAGAATTCAAGTTCATGGTTACAAACCGTGACGTAGTGACTAACAGCAATCTTCGCCAAGACATCCAAAAGTATGGCATTGCACAAGACCTCATTGTCATGCCGATTGAAGAGTATGACGGCCAACTAAATGACAGTATCGGCTTCAAGTTTGGAGAGGGTGAATCAGCAGGGGTGTATGTAGTTATTGACGGTCAGCACCGTTTGACCTGCCTTAATGACATTATCACCAAGATTGAAAAGATTAAGGCTGATAATGAGGCAATCAAGGAAGAGAAGAAGAAAGCTGTACCGACCTTAACCTCAACCGATATTCCGTTGAAAGTCGTTGACCGTGAATATGTAGAGCGATTCGGAGGTATTGACAGCTATGTTATTATGCTCAATAACACTGGCAAAAAGTGGTCTAATAAAGACTTTATCGTCAATGCCTATCAGCGCAATGAAGAGTCTCTTGAATTGCGGATTATCAACCGTCTTTCAGAAGAGGGAATGAGTATCAGCACCATCAGCCGTTGGCTGTGTGGCAACACTAAGGTTATCAACAACAAATCTCTTCAGCGACTTGTGAGAGGTGAGAAAGTCGAGGGTGTTGAAGCGATTAAGCAGATGAAACTATACCTCGCACTATTGACTCTCGGATTCTCTAAATCGTTCCTCAATAAGCGATATATGATTGACGTAATCAATGACTTGAACAAGGGAGGAGAGAAAGATAAGACCCTTTTGAAACTGAGTAAGATAACTTCGGTCGTTCAAATCGAAAAGGCCAACTATGCAGAGGGTGAGGTGATTGCCCAAATCAAATCGATCATTAATGCCGATTATGACACTTGGCGCAAAGAGCATAATATCGGATTTGCCGAGGAAGCAGAGGCTATTAAAATGAACACCATTCTTAACACTGTTACAGAAAAGGATATTGAAGCATATCTGTCTACAAATACTAACAGTAAAGTGATTAGTAAAAAGTTAGCCCAAGCAGCCTAATCACTCTCCGCAAATCATTCTGACGTGGCTTAGAAGGTCGTTGAGGTTATTGGCAATGTAGGTTTTATCCTTATATACAATAATTGAGTGTAATGAATAAGGGGTAGTCGAAGACGATATGACACAGTTTTCAGTCTTATCTGTAAATAAATCGGCTATCCCTACACTCAACGCCTTTGCGATATTTTCAAGGCTTGACAACTGAGGATTACCGTTCAATGTTCGGCTTAAACTTTCGGGTTTGACATTCATAATTATTACTGTCCGCTAAAGTTTTTTGAGCGGTTGAAAAATTAGGGCTGGCACC
>ERZ778517.2176-NODE-2176-length-11946-cov-4.922715_pt1 | contig 11946 bp, 11 predicted proteins | sample MGYA00510341_ERZ778517 | MGnify/ENA primary metagenome ERZ778517 (study PRJEB29527, sample SAMN07138964) | mouse gut metagenome | material: feces | host: mouse | place: China:Nanjing | collected 2016-01-25 ... | reverse complement strand
TGCAGCTCCTGTTTCATTACGGAAAAGTGAAAAAGTTCGTTCCGGTTGTAATTTTCAGCAAAGTACGGTAAAATAATAAGAAGCAGAAAAGGAGTCACTGATTGTTTTGGATATACCGTTCGAGATCAGAAGTGCATACCGGGATGAATGGGAAGATGCCATGTCGCTTGCGTGGCGTACTTTTATGAAATTTGAGGCTGACGTCTATACGCCTGAAGGTGTAAAGAACTTCGAGAATTTTATCACGGATTCCACGCTTTACAGAATGTTTGTCATGGGCGCGTATCAGATGTTTGTGGCCCTTGACGGGAAAAAGCTCGTGGGGATGCTCACGCTTCGCGACAGGGTGCACATCTCTCTGTTGTTTGTGGACGAGAGATACCACAGAAGGGGCATCGGGCGGGCGCTGATACAATATATGTCAAATTATCTTCTGACGGAGCTGCAGGAGAGCCGTGTGACGGTTAACTCCTCGCCCTACGGGGTGGAGTTCTATCATAAGCTGGGGTTTCGGGATTTGCGGCCGCAGGAGAAAAAAGACGGTATTATCTATACGCCGATGGAGTTTGTGCTTTGACGAACTTGATGGAGTCAATGACGGGGGAAGCTTATGGAGTATATTAAGAGCAAGGATATTTATCTGTTGATGAGGGACATTCTGAAGCTGATCAATCCCACTCTGATGGAGCATGGATCCAGGGTGGCTTATATTGTATATAAGATGCTTCAGGAAGAAAACAGATACGAGGAGTTTGAGCTGGCGGATATCGTTATGGTTGCGACGATGCACGATATCGGCGCCTATAAGACGGAAAAAACCAGAATCAACGATATGCTGCAGTATGAAACGAGAGACAGCATGGCGCATTCCATCTACGGGTATCTCTTCTTTAAGTATTTGTCCCCGGTGCCGGATATGGCGAAGGTGCTGATGTACCACTGCAGGGATTATGAAAAGCTGCAGACGGTTGATTATGCTTACAAAGATGTGGCGGCTTATGTCAATATTGCTGAAAAGATAGACATTTACTCCAATACGATGGGCGCGCAGTTTGATCCCCGCATGTTCCAGAAACAGGCGGGTACGAAGCTTTCCGCAGCGGGTCTTGACCGTTTTTACCAATGCGATGCGAAGTACAATATTTTGGAAAAATTGAAAGATAATTCTTATAAGGAAGAACTCAATGATATCGCTGAGTATATGATCTTTTCCAACGAAGATAAAAAGACTTTCATGGATATGCTGATTTACTGTACGGGCTTTGTCAGAGAGAGCGCGGTGCTTGATACGGTTACTACGATCTGTATCTGCGAGGAGATTGCAGCCCGTCTGTTCCTGCCGGATCAGGACAGGGAAATGATTTATTATGCGGCACTTCTTCACGATCTCGGGATGCTTGGGATATCGCAGGACATACTACAGGCACCCCGCAAGCTGAAACCGGAAGAGATCAAGCATGTGCGCACCCATGTGGGCATTACGCAGGAGAAGCTGGAGCATAAGGTGGACGCTGAGGTGGTGGCGATCGCGCTGGCGCATCATGAGAGGGGAGACGGAAACGGCTATCCCCAGCGGCTGACTGATAAAAAGATAAGCCTCCAGCAGAGCGTGCTGCAGGTGGGGGATGTGGTAAGCGCTCTGGTAAATAAGCGCAGCTACAGGGAAGCGGCGCCGAAGCAGCAGGTGCTTCGGCTCCTGAACGAAGAAGTTGAAAAGAAGCGTTTCAAGCGGCAGCCGGTTATGGTGCTGGTGGAATCTTACGATGAGGTCATGGCTCATGTGAAGAAGGAAACCGCCAGAATCCTGAAAATGTATCAGACGCTCAATATGCAGTATCAGCAGGTCAGCACGAAGTATAAAATCTAAATTAGTTTGTTTTTTTACATATTTTTATATTTTTTATGGATTTTCGCATTCCGGTGATATATAATCGTATATAGCTGAGTAATTTTTTGGAGTGACAAACGTGGGTAAATTTTTCGATATGGACAGTCCTGTCATGCGGGTCTTGAACCGTGTGGGAGATCTGATGATTATGAATTTTCTAATGATTCTCTGCTGTATTCCCGTGATAACCGCAGGAGCGGCCTTTACGGCGATGCATTATGTACTGCTTAAGATTGTGCGCGGGGAAGAAGGATATCTGATTAAGGGTTTCTTTAAATCCTTTAAGGAGAATTTTAAACAGGCTACGATCCTATGGCTTTTGATGCTTCTGGTGGTTGTAGTCTATGTGGGAGATTCGTTGATCTTCAACTATTCAGGGTTGACCTTCCCGAAAGCGGTTGTAATCGCGGTAGTGGCGGTGGGAATTCTGCTTATGATGGCAGCGGTTTATGTTTTCCCGCTACAGGCCAGATTTGAAAATTCGGTGAAGAATACGCTTAAGAATGCAATGATACTGGCTTTTGCCAATCTTCCGAAAACGTTGCTGATGGTGGGATGTTATATACTGCCTCTGGTGATTGCGTATTTTTCGAATTATGCGCTTTTGTTTGTCTTTCTGTTTGGCATTTCAGCGCCGGCTTACGGGGCGGCGTGGTTATACAGTGGTATTTTTAAAAAGTTGGAGCCGGAAACAGAGAAAGTTGCTGATGACATGGACTTTTCTCTGAGAATTGACGAGGAGAATCAGGAAATCGATGGATAATCAAAACAGGTCAAGCGTATTACAGTGGCTTATTCCGACGGGCATCATGATGGTGGTGGTTATCGGTATGCTGCTCAGTTTTTCGGCAAAGAGCAATAAAGAGGCAGAAAACTCGGTTTCCAAGACGTTGATTGCCTCGACGGAAGGGTATGGAGAGCGTTTTCTGCACGAACTGCAAAAAGTGGGCAAGGTAGGGGAGACGACTGCCAGTTTGCTTAATATGGAAGGAACGCAGGATGCAGACCGCGTGATGGAGCTGCTTGGGATAGCGGCGGAATGTGCCGGGGTGGAAAAGGTTCTCTACTGCAGTGCGGACGGAAATGCGGTGGATCAGACGGGCGCTTCCTTTACAATCGGGCAGGAGCCTTGGTTTGAGGAAGTTGGCATAGGCGAATTTCCCTATGTGTATACGAGTGAGGAGCAGGCCGTTGTCGTGGTGAAGCACATCGGGCAGAATGCGGAGCAGGGCTGGCTGATGCTTTATTATCCGATGGAACGGTTTGCGGACATGCTGTTGCAGTCGGGTTATGATTCTACCAGCTTTCTCGTTGTTTTGGATTTAGAAGGAAATATACTGGGCGTGAGCGGTGCGGCGACGAATGCCTGTCTGAAAGGCGGAAATATTTTCACGGCGATGGAGGCGGAAAATAAGGAGAATGCCAGGACGTTACGCAACCGCCTGAACAACAGTTCCCGGGGAAGTGTGGAAATACAAACGGGAAAACAGGTGCAGCTTTTGACCTCCGTGCCGCTTGGGACAAACCGGTGGAGTCTGGTGCTGGGAGTCAGCGAGGCATATGCGAGCCGGCAGGCGAATTATCTTCGAAAGAATACGAGCGATATGATCCTTGCCCTGATTATTGTGATTGCGGTGTTCTTCTGTGTTGTCATGGTAATTAATATCGTCGGGAAGATACGGAGCAACGAGAAGAAAAAGGAATTGGAGGACAAGGCGGATACGGATCTTCTGACCGGGCTGAATAATAAGCTGGCCACAGAGCGTAAGATTAAAGATTACATGGCAAAGAATCCCGATAAACAGTGCATGATGTTCATGATTGACGTTGATAATTTTAAGAAGATCAATGATACCATGGGACATGCTTTCGGTGATGAGGTGCTTCGTTCCCTCGGTATCCAGATTGGAGCGATTTTTAGAGCCAGTGATATCATAGGCCGCGTGGGCGGTGATGAGTTCATGGTATTTCTTAAGGATGTCGCGACCGAGGAGGCTATTTTGAAAGAAGCCAGAAAGATGGAGGTCTTCTTTAAGAACTTTCAGGCTGGCGAATATGTGAAGTATAAGGCTACGGCCAGTATTGGCGTGGCGGTATTCCCGCAGGAAGGCAGTGATTTTGAGACGCTTTATAAAGCGGCTGACCAGGGAGTATACAAGGCGAAGAAGAGAGGAAAGAACCAGCTTGCATTTTACAGGGACAGGGGTGCAGCGGAACAGGATGTGCCGTCTGAAACGGCAGAATAAGCGATAGGCAGTTAAGCTATGGGGTGCAGTCGAGAGGACGGCCCCTTTTTTTGTGTGCCCAGACGTAAAATCACTGGAAATTGCGGCAACGAAAACCATTTAGCAAGAATGGATGATCTTATCGCGATTTTATCCTTTTTATAACGAATTTTGGAGAAATAGGGGAGAAAATTGAGGCGGAACTACAAAAAAGTATAAAAATTGAATAAAAAAAATTCAAAAAATGGTTGTCAATATGGGAAATGTGTGCTAGACTAATATTACGAAAACGTTTAAGTAAACATTTTCCGTGATACTGTTGTTATCAAATTTTTAAAGGAGGAAATGAAAAAGTGAAAAAGAAAGTAGTAAGCATTTTATTGGCAACATCTATGGTAGCTACGCTTGCAGGCTGTGGCAGCGATCCCGCTCCGGCGGCTGAGGCTCCTGCAGCAGAGGAAACTCCTGCAGCAGAGGAAGAGGCTCCTGCGGCAGAAGAGGAAGCTCCTGCTGCAGATGCCGGTTCAACAACCGGTGACCTCGCTTACAGTGGAAACATCTCCATCATGCACTTCTCTACCTCTGAGGAGTCCGAGGGTAACGGTGGTTCCGACGGCTTCAGAACATGCCTTGCAAACTGGCAGAACGATCACGGCAACATCACGCTGGATGAGGAAGTTCTGGCAAACGACGACTACAAGACACAGATCGCTACCCGCGCGGCAGCAGACGATCTTCCGGATGTATTCCTGCTTCAAGGTATGAACACCATCAGCTGGGCAGGCCAGGGTCTTGTATATGATTTGACAGACAGCATCAAGAATTCTCCGTATGCAGATCAGTACAACATGGACTATCTGGTACCTTTCACCGCAGACGGTAAGTACTATGCTTATCCCGCTCTGACAGGCGGTACCTGTACCGTAGTAATCTACGACGAGGTTATGTGGAAAGAGGCAGGTTTTGATTCCTTCCCGACCACTTGGGCTGACGTAGAGAAGGCGGCTGAGTATTTCAGCGGTCAGGGTATCGACACCATCGCATTCGGTAACTCCGGACAGTGGCAGATGAACTCCTGCTTCGTATCCTGCCTTGGCTATCAGTACACAGGCACACAGTGGTTCTCCGATATCATTGCAGGTACGGGTAATTTTGAAGCGCCTGAGTTTGTGGCAGCTCTGACAGAGACACAGCGCCTGTTCCACGACACCAACATCTTCAACAAGGACTTCAACGCAGTATCCAACGAGGATGCTCGTGAGTACTACATCTCCGGCGACGCTGCAGCGTTCATCGGCGGTAACTGGGATGCTTCCTACATCCAGGCTACTCTGGAAGGTGACCCGAAGAAGGATACCACAAAGTTCGCAGTTCTTCCTCAGGCAGCAGACGCTACCAAGTATGAGAACTTCCAGAATATCGGTCTTGGTTATGGTATGGCAATCAGCGCTAAAGCAGCTTCCGATCCCGACAAGCTTGCGGCTTGTATCGATCTTTGCCAGTATCTGACAGGCCCTGCGTTCTCTGAGTATGTAGGCGCGAACTACGCACTGGCTGGCTTCTGCAGCTCCGATGTAGATCTTTCCGCATTTGACCAGTACACACAGGATTTCTACAACTTCTCCTATGTGGACAACAAGGGCTGTGAGATTTACGACTCCTATGTAGACGGTTCCGTTTGGTCCGTACTTAACACCGAGATGCAGGAAATGGTTAACGGTGACAAAGATCCCGCGACCGTTGCGGCAGATACACAGGCTGCTTACAAGGCATACTTAGGCCAGTAACAAATTGAGCGCAAGCGCTCAATTGCGAGCACTGCTTCGCAGGCTCGGCACAAATTCAGCGTGATGAAAGCTGAGAAGGTTTTACAACATAAAACATAGGTAATGCCGCCTGGGAGGATTTCTCCCGGGCGGATGCTTACCTGAAAGGGTCTTTGTTTAAGCGTGAGCTTAATTTGGCGAAGCGGCAGAAAACGTCTTCGTTTCGCATTTGGGGTATGTCTCAGTTACGTTGGAATGAGCATTAAAAGGAAATGGGGGCGAATCTATGCTGAAATCTATCAAACCGAAAAAATGGGTAGTGGCTGCATATCTGGCTGTGCCCGTGGCGCTGTATGTGTTCACGGTATTTGCACCGCTTGTTGCAGCTCTTTTTTACAGTTTCTTTGAGTGGAAGGGCGGACCGGTTAAGACATTTAACGGTCTAGCCAATTACACGCAGTTGTTTAATGATGAGGTGTTCTGGAGTTCCTTCTGGCACAATATCTTTCTGGTGATCGTCTGTATCATCGGGCAGATCGGTTTGGCATTTATTGTTGTGCTGCTGATTAACTCCAAGGTGACCAAGCTGCAGGGCATCCATAGAACATTCGGGTTCTTTCCTAGCACAATCTCGGCAGTCTGCATCGGTTTTATCTGGCAGATGATCTATGATTCCAAGAGAGGTCTGCTGAATTTCTTTTTAGAGAAGATCGGCAGAGAGGATTTACAGAAGGTGTGGCTGAATGAGCCCAAGCTGGTTATGCTGTTGGTGTCCATTCCTTTGATCTGGCAGTTTATCGGTTATTATATGGTAATCCTGCTGTCAGCGGTTTCCTCCATCAGCACAGAGGTTCTGGAGTCCGCGGAAATTGATGGCGCTACGGGAATCCAGCGCGCGCGTTACATAGTTTTACCTCTGATTAAGAATACGCTGCTTGTATGTATTACCCTCTGTGTAGCGGGTAATATGAAAGCATTCGATAATATTTACGTCATGACTTCCGGTGGACCGGGTTATTCCTCCATGGTTATGGCAATGTACGGATATAAGGTTTCCTTCGAGCAGTCTAACCTCGGGTACGGTTCCTGTATTTCTGTGGGTATCTTTGTTCTGGCGCTGGCCGTGATCGGCGGTTCTCAGGTTTTGATGAATTACTTTATGACGGACAGCTATGACCGCCAGGAAGCAAAACATCTGAAGCAGATCGAGAAGGAAAGAAAACAGGCAATCAAAGCCCGCAAGGCGAGCATGTAAAGGAGGGGATCTGCTATGGCTAAAGAAATGAAAATGACAAAAGTAGAAGACAATTCGGCAGGCACCCGTGTGAAGCGAGGCGTGCTTACGGTAGTGATTAACTTTTTCTTATGGTTCTTCTCATTGACTTGTATTTTCCCGCTGTTTTGGATGCTTTATTCGTCCTTGAAGGAGAAGAGGGTGTTCAATGCGGATATTATGGGTCTGCCGAAAGAACCGACGCTGGCGAACTACACGAAAATTCTGTCCAATAAGGACTACCGCTTGATGCAGTCGGTAGGCAACAGTGCAAGGACGACAATTTTATCTGTTTTGCTCATTGTAATTATCGCATTTATTGTGGGATATATTCTCTCAAGAATTGATTTTGCGCTGAATAAGCCTTTGTATGTGATGTTCCTGATGGGAATGCTGATCCCGATCCACTCGTTGATGGTTCCCATTTACATCATTTTTTCCAAGATGGGGCTTTCCAACCACTGGTATACGCTGCTCCTGCCGTATGTTTCCTTTGCGCTGCCCATGTCGATCTTTTTGGTGCAGGGCTATGTGAAGGGTATTCCGACGGAGCTCGAAGAGGCGGCCGCGATCGACGGTTCTACGTTTTCAAAGACCTTGTTCGGCATCATCCTTCCGGTATGTAAACCGATTCTCGTGACGGTAGCAATTATCAACGTATTTAGCTGCTGGAATGAGTTCTCTTTCGCCTTGATTCTGATTAAGGATAGGGCGCTGTACACAGTACCGCTGGGACTCAAGCAGTTCACGGGCCAGTTTACATCGGATTATCCGAAGATTATGTCGGCGATGTTGATTACCATGGCTCCCATCGTGATTTTCTACTTCGCATTCAGCAAGCAGATCATCAAGGGTATGGTTGCCGGAGCTGTGAAGGGTTAATTGATTTCAAAGAGTTGGGGTTAGAAATTTTGAAGATTGATATTGCGTTTACCGTCAGTTGTTGAACCGACAACTGACGGAGGCAAAATGGAGTTGCATTTCATTATATGGGGGAGTTATAGGCCGGGGACGAGAAATCGTCTCCGGTTATTTTTAAGGTTATAAATTCTGGGGATCTCTTTTCTTGTAAACAATTCTCTGGATGATGACAACGTGCATAATTTCGTCGACTTCATAATAGACATAGTAATTTTTCCCCCTTTTTGGAAAAGTGTTCCCACTGTCCATCTCCCGAAATTTGATGAATATTCATGCATTTCTTAATTCTTCATGGGATATAAGTAACTGTACCTGAAAAACCACCTACTGAATATTGAGAAAATTAAGGTTGAGAATTGAAAAAGGCTGCCGTTTTGATTGGGTAGCCTTTTGGATTTTATTTGACTTATCGATTATTTATTTTCTCATTCAGATTCTTCTCTGTATTCAAAGACAAACCACTTTTCATTCATATAAATCTCTATTGTATCGTCTGCTCCATACTGATAACCAAATCCACTTCCAAAATTAGACTGATTATCTTCTGTTGGTATTTCAGTTCCATCGACAGTTGACGTTATTTCTCCATCCATATTTCCGCAACGCCAGTTGATCGTGCTTTCTTTCCCTGTATCATAATATAATTTACCATCCACTCTTACCATAGGGATTCTGTCATACATTACATCAGCTTCTTCCTGTTTGAGCATCAGCTCTTCATCCAAGTCCAGTCCCAGCATATTTCGTAAATTGCTTATGTATTCCGGGTCTTTCACCATATCATCCGTGACCATATAGCTGGAAATGGGATTCTGCCATGGAATCACAAAAATATCTCTGTCGTCTATGTCAAAGGCAGACAGAATCAATGCCATTTCCTCTGGTGAAGCACCTTTTAATGCCATTAACTCTTCCAAAGTTTTCTGACGGTTGGTTCCCTGCATCAGCCCAAAACGATAGTCATCCTCTGCCATCTGCCAAACATAAACCTCCAGCCCCTTGAAGGTTCCAAGCTCAAAGTATTCTGGGTATTTTTCACGCAATTTATCTATTTCAGGAGAGTTCCACTCATATTCTGATTCAAGACCATCGGAAATATGCGTGACATTTGCTTCTGAATTTGTGTTTTTTACACATGCACACAATACAATTGAGACAAGACTGCATAAACAAACAATACGGTATAATTTCTTTTTCATGGCTATTCTCCTCAAAAATATATTTTGTATCATACTATATTTTACCGCATATTACAATGCAGGGTAAATAGTCGGAATTGTTTCTGACTACTCCCCATCGTCTGACAGTCAAATAAGCCTACCAATTGATTGCTGATAGGCTTATCAAATAATCCCGCAATTTAAAATTCATAGAATATTAAAACCACTAAAACATATTATTATACAATCCAAATGCATATTTATAGTCCGATTTTCAATGGGTACACAATTCCGAAAAGGGAGTAATTATTATAAGGCATACGGCGGACAGACGTGCTATGTAAAATTTTATCATGGACTAAAGGAAACATATAAGGAAAAAATGATAATTGCAAAATAGATTTCTTAAGACCTTGTATGAAATTTCTCGAAATGTCCGGTTCTAATAACGCATAGGTGATGTAAGTGTTGATATCAAGAAGATCACTTCTGGCTCGTGGGATAAATATAATTCGGTAATTATTCATAGGCGCCGAACCTCTCTTCCAGCTCCGCAAACACTTCCTCAAATTCATAGTATTCGCCGCGTTCAAATGCCCTGCGACCCTCATTGATGGATTCAATAAAATTTGCCAGTTCGTCTTCTGTGAGACTTGCCAAATACTCGTCAAAAACCCCATCAGATGAGAAGTCGGGTGCGTAAGTAGTAGCAGCTTCCACAAAAATACCTCCTTTTCAATTTTGATTGTTACTATCCTATCACAATTACAATATTATTACAACGGAAATATTTGCATTGACATATACCCCACAGGGGTATATAATGCCTATATCAAATCACAGTACTCATGAAGTGAAACAGTTCGATTTGTATAGAATTATTATTTAAATTTTAAAAACGGGAGAAAATATATGGGTGAAGAAAAAAAAGCCGTGGACGACGTGTGCGCCTGCTGTCGGCATAAGAGTACGCCGCGGGACGAGGGGGAACAGAAAAATTTACAGAATCGTATTAATCGAATTATCGGCCAGCTAAAAGGGATTCAGGGAATGATCGAGGATAACCGCTACTGCGGTGATGTTCTTGTTCAGATCGGCGCGGTGGAGAGCGCGCTCCAGAGCCTGGGCTATGTGATTTTGGCAGAGCACATGATGACCTGTGTGGCGGAGGGTGTACAGCAGGGGAACACGGAGATACTCGCGGAGGTCGTGGAACTGATGAAAAAAATAAAGTAACAGTTCAGCCGAACCGTATTGTCAGGCAGGTTATGCTTGCATGAATTTTGCGGACGAATAACGGTCTGAGGGAACGCACGAATAATGGCTGATTGAGCGGTGCACAATCCGTGGCCGTGAAACGGAGAAGAAGAGCCGGAGACGCGTTTTGCAAACGGGAGTGGGCCGAGCAGAGAATGTTGGGAGCTAAGTATGAAAACAGAAAAATTTAACGTGACGGGCATGACTTGTGCAGCCTGCAGTGCACATGTGGAGAAAGCAGTGCGCGGCGTCGCAGGGGTTGATTCGGTCAGTGTCAATTTACTTATGAATAATATGGTAGCGTCGTTTCAGGAGCCTGCGACGGCGGCAGCGATCTGCCAGGCTGTGGAGAAAGCCGGGTACGGTGCGGCTCCCGTTAACGCGGGCAGCGCAGCGGGGAATTGCAGCGGGCAAAGCTGCAGTGTGAATGGGAAGAACAGAAGAGCCGCGGCTGGGGGAGAGGACGCTTTTGTGGATCATGAGACGCCGAAGATGCGTCGCAGGCTGATAGCATCCCTGTGTCTTCTGCTTCCGCTTATGTATGTGTCCATGGGGCATCTGATGTGGGGGTGGCCCGTGCCGGAAGGGCTTGCGGGAAATCCGTGGGCCATTGCGCTGTACCAGCTTCTCCTGACGGGGCTGGTGATGGTCATTAATCAGAAGTTTTTTGTAAACGGTTTTACCGGGCTGCTCCATCGCGCGCCGAATATGGACACTCTCGTTGCCCTTGGAAGCGCGGCGGCTTTTGTGTACAGTGCGGCGGTGATGTTCCGTATGGGCGGCGCATACGGCGTGGGCGGTACGGAAATGGCAATGCATTGTCTGCATGACATGTATTTTGAGTCGGCGGCGATGATTCTTACTTTAATTACAGTGGGCAAAATGCTGGAGGCATACAGCAAGGGAAAGACGACGAACGCGGTTAAAAGTCTGATGGATCTGGCGCCGAAAATCGCCCATGTGATCCGCGACGGCGTGGAAGTGACGATAGACGCGGATGAAGTCGCGGCGGGAGATACCTTTGTCGTGAAGCCCGGCGAGAGCATTCCCGTGGACGGCGAAGTAATCAGCGGCGAAAGTGCGGTGGATGAGGCGGCGCTTACGGGTGAGAGCCTTCCTGTGGATAAAGGGGGCGGTGACAGGGTCAGTGCGGCGACGCTGAACCAAAACGGCGCGTTGACATGCGTGGCGACGCGTGTGGGCGGAGACACGACTTTGAACCAAATCATTGATATGGTGGAGAATGCAGTGGCGACGAAGGCGCCCATTGCACAGGTGGCCGATCGGGTGTCCGGCGTCTTTGTGCCGGTAGTGATTACACTTGCGCTCATCACGGGAGCGGTCTGGCTGCTTGCGGGGGCGGGCGTCGGCAAGGCTCTCTCCTATGCGATCAGCGTGCTGGTGATCAGCTGCCCCTGCTCGCTTGGGCTGGCTACGCCTGTGGCGATCATGGTGG
>ERZ778517.2160-NODE-2160-length-12015-cov-8.384281_pt1 | contig 12015 bp, 9 predicted proteins | sample MGYA00510341_ERZ778517 | MGnify/ENA primary metagenome ERZ778517 (study PRJEB29527, sample SAMN07138964) | mouse gut metagenome | material: feces | host: mouse | place: China:Nanjing | collected 2016-01-25 ... | reverse complement strand
CACGCACTTTGATCCGGCAGTTGTGGAAGCGTTTTTTGCTGTAACAGCAGACATGAAGGAACGGAATAAGATGTTTTGAAAACTCCATTGTGAGCTTCTGAAGGTTGAGGCGTTCACCTTCGCTGTCGGGATAGAAAAAAGCTGGTCTGTCGGGAAATAACATTCCCGACAGACCCTATAATGCTAAAACTCCGAAACAGAGATGTAGAGTATTAAACCTTAAGTAATCAAATTCAGTCACTACACATATTTACGTGCAAATTTTATCAATCCATGCAAATAAGTCACCTAAATCATAATCGCCACTGTGAGGCAATCCCCATGGCAAAAAGAAATCCACATCATAACCCTTATTTTCCAATAATGTAGCTAAAATTACAGGTATTGCCAGTGAAGTATCCCTGTCAAATGCACCATGGCGGATGCGCCAGTGCTTTGCAGTGTCTGCTTTCCCGATATATTTAGTAGGATTCAACAACTTGATAGTCTGTGCATCGGCTAAGTCCCCCATAACTTCACTGTTTTCCAGTCCAAAAACGGTAAAATGTTTTGCACTGACCTTTTCTGTACCAAATTCTTCATTTTCCGGACTGCTCAAATCCAGTGCGTCAAAAGATGGAACAGGCTTCATTCGGGTAATGGTCTTTACAAAGCCATCCCAATCTAATGCAACAACCTTGCCATCCTCGATTGTCAGGCAGGATTGTTTTTCTACTTCACTTCCTCTCACGGCAAGCATGCCCAGACGGTTGGCAGAATCATGAGTATCCAGTTCTTTTTGGGCCGATTTCAGAATATAGCTGCGGATATGCTCTTGAAAGCTGCCTTCACCATTTTCATCTAATGTCAGGGGATTTCCCGCGCTGTCCATCAAATGCAGACTATTCAGATAAGCCGGGAAAAGATTTTTCAGCTCTCTTGACAACGCAATCTGCTTTTCTGTCAGCTTTTTGGTCACTGTTGTTTTGAGGATCTTGTCGTCCGCCTTCACAAATGTCCTGCTACTAAATTCATTACATCCTGAAAATAACCATTCATAAGCTGCATCGGCATTTTCAAGGTTATGAATCGGACAATAGCAGTTGGCCGCAAAAATGTCATCCCTTTCGTCAGCAGCGCCAATTGCAGTAAGGTAAGGAACATAATCAGGACTATTTCCAGTTGCCCCGGCCAGGGCAGACAAAGCGCCGCCTGCACTGGTGCCATTTGTAATAATCCGCTCAACATCACCGGGAATAGTCCCCTTATTATGGCGTAAATAACGCACAACTGCTTTCATATCCACGATCAAAGCCGGTGCCTTGCCAACAGACTTACCGGTTTTTTCCTCATTCGAAGCTGCCGTATCTCCCGCAAAAAATTCATCCCCCTTTCTGCCGGAAGTGCGTCCACGGATTCCCGGGCAGGCAACAACATAACCATGCTCAAGAGCCCTGAAAACAGTATTGGGCTCCCCCTTAGAATCTTTGCCCGGAATGTCTGCGGGACCGGGCATATAGCCACCCACTGTATTAGAAACAAAAATCGGCGCTGTCTGAAGGGTATAGCCATTCAGTCCGTATTCCCGATAATATATTTCGGGTACAAAAAGATTCAGTTTCTGGATCGGGTCAACAGGATTGGCACAATAATCAATTCCTTCAAAAGCACGATAAATTATGCTTCTGCCATCCAGCTCACAGGTTTTCACTTCATATTTGTCTGCATCAAAACGTAAATTGTCACTCATTATAACCACCTCTTTAATATTCATTTTGCATCGCTGTAAATTACTGCTTCATACACTCATTGACCCACGCAATGAAATTCGTGGCACTGTCTCCTGTGCGTTCTGCCTTGACATGCTTCTGGCCCCAGACGGTTTCAAAATCAACAGATTCCACGCCGTCATAATTCCGAAGCGCAAGGGCAAGGTTTACTTCTGTGGTAAGCGAAGTGTCACTCTGTGCAATGCCGGTGCGGATTCTCCAATGCTTTGCAGGCGTGCTGCTTCTGTATCCATTCTCAGATTCCAGCAGATAATAAAGGGGAGTGTACATATTCAGTCTCTGCGCTACTGTATAACCAATTATATCCGTTTTTTGAAGATCCTCTTCAAAATCTGAAACATAGCTATTGTCAAGTTCATTCAATATATCTGCAAGCAAAGCGTCAAAATGGGCTCCATTTCCGTCCCCGTATCCAAACAGTACATTTTCACCCTGTCCGGCATCCAGCTGGTCAAACGCAGCAAGATTTTTCGATACGCCCTTAAAGGCTTTTACGAAATCGCTGACACTTGTAACGGAAGCCGAATTTGTTTCGGCATCATAGGTAACCCATGCGCCGTTTACATTGAGGGCGTCAATATAGTCGCCGACAGTTTCATAGGTTCCGGAGATTGCAATACCGCCTGAAGCCTCGATACGGGTTATATCATCCAAATCCTCATAAGGTCCGCCTATGTCATCTTTTCCCGTCGGTCCGCCAAAGCCGTCTTTGCCGCCCATCTTTCGGCTATCGTCTTCTTTGCCATCCTGCATGCCAAAACCGTTCAGATCACCGGGTTTTCCCGGCCCGCCAAAACCGCCCATTCCACCATTCTTTCCTCCGGAAGCAGAGGAATCGTACGGAAATTCCGTATCGGAAAGGAAGCGGTTCAAAGACTCTTCAATCACGCCCAATATGTAATCATAATAGCTGCCTGCCTGATAAATACCGTCTGCTGATTCTTCCAGAGTCAGGACATTTCCTGCTTCGTCTTTTATCCCTGCCTGATTGATATAATCAGCAAAAGAAGCTGCCAGCGCATCAGAAATTGCCTGCTCATCGTCCGAAAGCCCGCTTCTTGTTACGCCCATCATCCATTCATAGGCTTCATCTGCGCTGTCCAGATTGGTAATCGGGCACCAGTCCATGGAACCATAAACGGCATCACTGACACCCTGTACCGCGCCGATTTGTTCAAGGTAAGGATCGTAGAGCGCACTGTCACCGGCTGCACCGACAATGGCAGACTGTGCGCCTCCGCCGCTCATACCGAATACAAAGATTTTTTCCGCATCTCCGGGTGTGGTTTCATCTGTATACCGCAGATAACGGATTGCGGCTTTGAGATCCGTGACACCGGCCGGCGCGCCCGCATCCCTTCCGCGGCATCCTGCGTGAACATACACTAACCCTGCCTCCATATACTCTGTGAGACTTGTATAGCCGGTTAATGCAGCCTGAGCCGAATACCCCGGCGTCTCAATCGGCATGACGATCGGAGCGTTTTGTGCCGTGTAACCATTCACATTCGCATCTGAATTTACTTTGCAGGTGTACGTTCCGTCGCCATTATCTGTTCCGGAAAAGTAATCACCCGGTACAAAAACAGCCAGTGTTTCATAGGCTGTGTCCGCAGGTGTTTCGCAATACGGTATGCCGGTCTGATAATAGACGTTATCGTCGGAATGGTACATCCATTTTGACATATCTATTTTCTTCAGATTTGTGACAATACTTCCATCCTGCGGAGTATCTTCTGTTTTAGTTTTGCCGGCTGATGACGAACCACAGGCTGCCAACAGACAGGTCATCAGTGCTGCCATTGTAAGAGTAACTTTTTTTTTTCAACATTTTTTATTCCTCCATTCTGTTATCTTGGAGTGTTTTGTAATGCGAACTGCCATCCGCAATAAGACTGGCATTTGATGTGCATTTTACCGCTTATTTTTTGAGTAGACATATCTTTGGATAGATCAAAACGAATCTGTAAATACAATCCTTGCTCACAGTCCCTAAGTTCAGGCATTTACGAGTATACCATAAAGATTTTGGCTTTTTCAATTTGTTGCTTTAAATTTTCACAAACTTTTCAAATTTCGATTTTTCTATTTGTCCATCCTCTTGACAAGAGAGTTTTGGACGCATCCCTTCATACCATTGCCGCCAATGCCGGCACCAGCACGATTTATGTGCGTTTCAAAGATAAGGAGGGGCTGTTTGCCGCCATCGTGGAGCCGGTTGCGGAGGAGTTTCTGCCTCGTTGCCTGAACAGGCAGGAGACTTTCCATTCTTTTGACAGCGAGGTGCAGCGGCAGGAGGTGGGAAAGTATTCTTCCGATGCGATGCTTGACATGATGGATTATGTTTATGACCATTTTGATGTGGGTAACGGGTAACAAACAAAAGTTCCGAAAATATCTTCTTTTCTCTGTACAAAGACAAGTCCGTGTGTTATAATCAAAAGTACTTTTGGGGCTGATGAGCCCGATCGAATATTTGTTCGAACATTTTATTTGGCTTGAAATCATGGAGGTGATTTTGTCCTATGTTGTTCAAACTGCACAGTGAATACCAGCCGACGGGCGACCAGCCCGAGGCGATCGCGGAGCTCGTGAAGGGTTTTCAGGAAGGCAACCAGTTCCAGACTTTGCTGGGGGTCACAGGCTCCGGCAAGACCTTCACGATGGCAAACATCATACAGGCGCTGCAGAAGCCGACTTTGGTGATCGCGCACAATAAGACCCTCGCGGGTCAGCTCTACGGCGAGTTCAAGGAATTTTTCCCGGAGAACGCGGTAGAATATTTTGTGTCTTACTATGATTATTATCAGCCGGAAGCATATATTCCGTCATCGGACACGTATATCGCGAAGGACTCCGCCGTGAACGATGAGATCGACAAGCTGCGGCTGTCCGCGACGGCATCGCTGACAGAGCGCAGGGATGTGGTAGTCGTCGCCAGCGTTTCCTGCATCTATGGTCTGGGAAGTCCGGATGAGTACCAGGGAATGATGCTCTCCCTGAGACCGGGTATGACGAAGGACAGGGACGAAGTCATCCGGGCGCTGATCGAGATGCAGTACGACCGCAATGACATGGAGCTTGACAGAGGGCGCTTCCGGGTGCACGGCGATGTGGTCGACATTCACCCCGCACAGGGGGGCGAATACTGGATCCGGGTGGAATTTTTCGGTGATGAGATCGACCGGATCGCGGAAGTCGATCCCGTCACGAACAAGGTCAACGCTACATTGGAGCACACCACGATCTTTCCGGCGTCGCACTATGTTGTGGCGCCGGAGCGGATCGCCAAGGCGTGCGATGCCATCGAGGCGGAGATGAAGGAGCGCGTGCGCTATTTTAAGAGCGAGGACAAGCTTCTGGAGGCACAGCGCATCTCGGAGCGGACAAACTTTGATATCGAGATGCTCCGGGAGACGGGGTTCTGCTCCGGGATAGAGAATTATTCAAGACATCTGAACGGTACAAAAGAGGGGGAACCACCGTACTGCCTGATGGATTTCTTTACGGAGGACTTCCTGATCATTATTGACGAGTCGCACATGACGATCCCCCAGATCCGCGGCATGTACGCCGGCGACCGCTCACGGAAGAACACGCTCGTAGAATACGGTTTCCGGCTTCCGTCGGCATTGGACAACAGACCGCTGCGCTTCGAGGAGTTTGAGGAGAAGATCGATCAGATGCTCTTCGTGTCTGCGACGCCCAATGAATATGAGAGACAGCACGAGCTGCTGCGCACGGAGCAGATCATCCGGCCGACAGGACTGCTCGACCCGGAGATCGAGATCCATCCCGTGGAGGGACAGATCGATGACCTGATCGCGCGGATCAACGCGGAGACAGCAAAGCACAACAAGGTGCTGGTGACGACGCTGACAAAGCGCATGGCGGAGGATCTGACGAAATATATGTCCGAGGTGGGCGTGCGCGTGAAGTATCTGCACTCGGACATCGACACGCTCGAGCGCGCCCAGATCATCCGTGACATGCGCCTTGATGTGTTTGATGTGCTCGTCGGGATCAATCTGTTGCGCGAGGGACTTGATATTCCCGAGATATCGCTCGTGGCGATCCTTGATGCGGACAAGGAGGGATTCCTGCGGTCTGCGACATCCCTGATCCAGACCGTCGGAAGGGCGGCTAGAAATGCGGAAGGGCATGTGGTCATGTACGCCGATACGGTCACGGATTCCATGCAGGTGACGCTGGACGAGACAGCCAGAAGACGTGCGATCCAGCAGAAATATAACGAAGAGCACGGCATCACGCCGCAGACGATCAGGAAGGCGGTGCGGGATCTGATCAGTATCTCGAGGGCAGTGGCGAAGGAAGAGCAGAAGTTTGCGAAAGATCCCGAGTCCATGGATGAGAAGGAACTGAAAAAACTGATCGAAACCGTCGAGAAAAATATGCGCAAGGCGGCGGCCGACCTCAACTTTGAGGCGGCGATGGAGCTGCGGGACAAGATGATGGAGCTCAAAAAACAGCTGCAGGAGATGACAGGCGGGTTGTGAAATGTGGACGGCTGAACAACAGTATCTCGATGAAAAGACGAATACAAGAAGTGAAAACGAATTGTGGAAAGGTATGGTACGAAGATGGACAGAGAACAACTGAAAATGCTTCCCAGGGGAGAGGTCATCAAGATTCGCGGCGCAAATGAACACAACCTGAAAAACATCGATCTGGACATTCCCAGAAACAAGTTTGTGGTGCTGACGGGACTGTCTGGTTCCGGCAAGTCCTCCCTGGCATTTGACACGATCTACGCGGAGGGACAGCGGCGGTATATGGAGTCGCTGTCCTCCTACGCCAGACAGTTTCTGGGACAGATGGAAAAGCCGAATGTGGAGCGCATAGACGGCTTGTCGCCGGCGATCTCGATCGATCAGAAGTCCACCAACCGCAATCCGCGCTCGACGGTCGGAACGGTGACGGAGATCTATGACTATTTCAGGCTTTTGTACGCGCGCATCGGGATTCCGCACTGCCCAAACTGCGGGAGGGAGATCAGACGCCAGACGATCGACCAGATGGTAGACCAGATCATGGAGCTGCCGCAGGGCACGAAGCTCCAGCTGCTCGCACCGGTCGTGCGCGGCAGGAAGGGCGAGCACGCCAAGGTGCTTGACCGCGCGAAAAAGAGCGGATACGTCCGCGTGCGCATCGACGGCAATCTGTACGATCTGTCCGAGGAGATCAAGCTGGAGAAAAATATTAAGCACAATATCGAGATCATCGTGGACAGGATCACAGTGAAGGAGGGTATCGAGAGGAGACTGACAGATTCCATCGAGAATGTCATGGCACTCTCCGACGGGTTGCTGATGGTCGACATGATCGATGGCGAGATGATGAATTTTTCCGACAGCTTTGCCTGTCCCGACTGCAATATCAGCATTGACGAGGTGGAGCCGAGGAGCTTTTCGTTCAACAATCCGTTCGGAGCCTGCCCGGAATGCTTCGGGCTTGGATACAAGATGGAGTTTGACATCGATCTGATCATACCGGACAAAAGCCTCAGCATTAACCAGGGGGCGATCACTGTCATGGGCTGGCAGTCGTGTGCGGACAAGGGAAGCTTTACGAATGCGATCCTGCAGGCGCTGTCCAAGGAATATGACTTCTCTCTCGACACGCCGTTTGAGGAGCTGTCAGACAAAGTGAAAGACGTGCTGGTGAACGGGACAAAAGGCAAGGAAGTGACTGTCCATTACAAGGGACAGCGCGGGGAGGGGATCTATCCTGTCGCATTCGAAGGTCTGCTCAAAAATGTGGAGCGCAGGTACCGGGAGACCGCGTCCGAAGGTATCAAACAGGAGTATGAGACGTTCATGCGCATCACGCCCTGCAAGGAGTGCGGCGGAAGGCGTCTGAAAAAGACTTCCCTGGCGGTGACAGTCTGCGATAAGAACATCTATGAGATCACCTCCATGTCGATCAGCAATCTGTACAGTTTTCTGGACACAATGGAGCTGACGAAACAGCAGCAGCTGATCGGAAAGCGCATTTTGAAGGAGATCCGGGCGCGTGTGGGATTCCTTGCAAGTGTCGGACTCGAATATCTGTGCCTGTCCAGGGGAACGGCGTCCCTGTCGGGCGGTGAGGCGCAGCGGATCCGCCTGGCGACACAGATCGGTTCAGGTCTTGTCGGCGTGTGCTATATCCTGGACGAGCCGAGCATCGGCCTGCACCAGCGGGACAATGACAAGCTGCTGTCTGCCCTGCGCAATCTGCAGGGACTCGGCAATACGCTGCTCGTCGTGGAGCATGACGAGGATACCATGCTGGCGGCGGACCATGTGATCGATATCGGTCCCGGCGCCGGGGAACACGGCGGGGAAGTGATCGCGCAGGGAACGGCGGAGGAGATCATGCAGGTGCCGGAGTCCATCACGGGACAGTATCTGAGCGGGAAGATACAGATCCCCGTGCCTGCGGCAAGGAGAAAGCCGACGGGCTGGCTTACGGTAAAGGGAGCGGCGGAGAACAATCTCAAAAATATCGATGTGAAGTTTCCGCTCGGCGTGTTCACCTGTGTGACAGGGGTGTCCGGTTCCGGCAAATCCTCCCTGGTCAATGAGATCCTGTACAAATATCTGGCCAAAAAACTCAACAGGGCGCGCACCCTTCCGGGCAAGTTCAAGAAGATAGAAGGGGTGGAGCAGCTCGACAAGGTGATCGCCATCGACCAGTCGCCGATCGGCAGGACGCCGCGGTCGAACCCGGCGACTTACACGGGGGTGTTTGACCAGATCCGCGACCTGTTTTCCTCGACTGTCGATGCGAAGGCAAAGGGCTACAGCAAGGGGCGTTTTAGCTTTAATGTCAAAGGCGGGCGGTGCGAGGCGTGCGGCGGCGACGGTATCATCAAGATCGAGATGCATTTCCTGCCGGATGTGTATGTGCCGTGCGAGGTCTGTCAGGGAAAGCGCTACAATCGGGAGACGCTCGACGTGAAATACAAGGGAAAGAGCATTTACGACGTGCTGGATATGACAGTCGAGGAGGCGATGACGTTCTTTGATCCGGTTCCTTCTATAAAGAGAAAGATCGAGACCTTATATGATGTGGGACTCTCCTACATCAGACTGGGACAGCCCTCGACGACGCTCTCCGGCGGAGAGGCACAGCGCATCAAGCTTGCGACGGAGCTGAGCCGCAGGAGCACGGGTAAGACGATCTACATCCTGGACGAGCCGACGACAGGGCTCCACTTTGCGGATGTCCATAAGCTGGTCGAGATCCTGCAGCGCCTTGCCGAGGGGGGCAACACGGTGATCGTCATCGAGCACAACCTGGACGTGATCAAGACCGCGGACTACATCATCGATATCGGGCCGGAGGGCGGAGACGGCGGCGGCACGGTGATCGCGGAAGGAACGCCGGAGCACATTGCCAGGTGCCCTGACTCCTACACGGGAATCTATGTGAAAAGGATGCTGGACAGAGCCGGAAAGGACAATATGGAAAAGGACAAAAGATGAGATTACTATTGAGATCCTATAAGGGAATGTTTGGAAGAAAATATGTTAAGATATACCTGCTGTACATGCTCTTTTTCATGGTGGACGGACCCGTGCAGAATATGATGTCCGTGCTGCTGGAGGAAAAAGGACAGCCGGCACGCTACTACGGCTATGTGCTCGCGCTGGTGAACGCCTGCTGCGTGGTCGTGCCGGGGATGGTGAGCATCATATCAGTAAAGTATGATGCGTACCGCGTGGCGGTCGTGGCGATGCTGGCGGCGGTCATCACAGGCTGTGCGGCAGGGAGCATCGACCAGGCGTATCTGCTGGTCGGTGCACTGGTGCTGCTTGCCTGTGTGCGGACAGCTTTTAATTACTCACTGGGAAACGATATCAATTATGAGATCGAGGAGGAGCACAGGGGAAAATACTTTGCCGTGCGGGACCTGTTCCTGTACGGGGGTATTTCCGTCGGGCTGTTCCTCGGGGCACAGATGGTCAGGGCTGTCAATGTCAGCGGCATGTATATAGCGGCGGGGGCGCTGTATGTACTGCCGCTTGTCATGATTCTGCTGGTCCGCAGGGAGTGCGGCGCGGGACAGCCGGCAAAGACGGATCCTGACGGGAGCGGGGAGACTGAAGAGAAAGTGACGTGGCGCTCATTCTGCAGGATCGCGGGCGATAAAAAGTTCTGGTCCTATATGATCGTCAAATTTTTCGCGAACATCTATGGCGTGGCGATGGAATATCTGCCGCTGTATGCACTGGCTATGGGGATCTCCGTGTCGAATGTCATGGCGATCTTCTCGTTCATGACACTGTTCAATGCAGTCGGGGCGCTCTTTGTCAGTCATATGGGAGATGTGAAGGGCAGGAAGTGGTTCTATGTCTTTGACATTGGATTTGACGCGCTTCCGGCAATGATCTTTCTGCTGTCGCGCAGTGTGCCCGTTTTTATCGCCGGGATCGTGCTGTCCATGGTGAAGGATATCTTTGCCTCCGTGTCCTTTGCCTATTTTTATGACGTGTTTGATGACCACAACGGCACGATCATCCTCGGCGTCGTGGAGTCGTTTGGCAGTGCCATCGGGATCGTCATGCCTGTGGTTGTCGGCTGGGTGTGGGAATTTTCCCCGCAGCTCGTTTTCGGCATCGGGGCAGCGGGATGCCTTCTGTCCGCCGGTGTTGCGGCAGTATTTCTGCCTGATAAGAGACAGTCCGCAGGGGTTTCCTGAGGCGCAGTCCCGCATCAGGCGCCGTATCTGTGAAGAATAGGTTTGACATTTTGCCAGATTGTGATAAAATTGTAACATAGTTGTAATAGTCAGGTATAGAATGATGCATTTTCTGCGCAGATTGCGAAAAAGGGGATTCAGAAGCCAGCAAAAGTCTGTGCAGATGTAAGAAGTCACTATTGTTTGTAGAGGGGAGATTCTTATGAATCAGCAAAAACACAAGCGCAAGGAATCTTATTCGCTTCTTCTTGTCTCCAACACAGGAAAAGATACCAGGCAGTTTTATCTCTCGCTAAAGACGCTGCGGATGATCATTGTCCTGATGCTGCTGGTCTGTGCCACATTTGCATGGAACATATTCCGGTCAGGAACACATTACAGGATAGAGTCTGATCTCCGCCAGAAGCTGACGTCGAGCGAACAGCAGGTCAGACAGCTGGAGAGTGAGAAGGAGACACTGAATGCCCGGAATGCTGCCCTTATGGAAGAAAACGAATTGTACAGGCAGGCAGAGATCGTAAAAGCTGAGGTGGCGGAGATGTCTGAAGTGGAAGAGAGCACGGAGGAAGCGCCGCAGAAGGACACTTCTGTCCCGAGCCAGTATCCATGTACGGCGGGAGGTCTTCTGAAGGAGTCCTATTCGGAGGAGCACCCCTACATCTCGATCAGTGCACAGCAGGAGGACCGTATTACAGTGGCGGGAGATGGGACTGTTGCCTCAGTCGGGGCAGATGATACATATCCGATCATTATAGAAGTGGATCATGGGAATGGCTACAGATCGCGCTATATGTGCCGGCAGGAGGCAGATGTGCAGGTGGAGATGGGGCAGCAGGTGCAGAGCCGCGACACACTGATCGTCATCAATGGAAATGACACGCAGTTAGATTATCAGGTGCTTTACAATGAACAGGTGATCGATCCGCTGCTGGTACTGGAAGCGAAAGGTTAGGTTAAAAGGAGGATGTCATGTTGGGAAAAAACAAGAACTCTGCGTATGCAGATGATGGACGGGAGAAGGTCAGCACGCTGATCGGAAAGGAGACCACCTTTGACGGTGATCTGACCTCGGCGGAGACGATCCGGATCGACGGCGTGATCAACGGGAACTGTTCCTGCGAGAAGAAACTGATCCTCAGTGCGGAGGGACAGGTAAAGGGAAACATCACCGCACAGAGCGTGATCATCTCGGGGAGGGTGGATGGCGACATCACAGTCCAGGGAAAGCTGGAGCTGCTGTCTACCGGTAAGATTGCCGGGAACATCACGGCAGGTTCTCTTGTCATCGACGAGGGGGCGGCGTTCGACGGAAGGTGTACGATGTCGTCGACAACAGCATCGGAGAGTATGTTTACAGACTCCGAGGCGCAATAAGGTACAGGAGCTGAGTGCGGTCCGGCAGGTTCGGACTGCAATGGGAGCTGTCATGGATCCTTTGGATCTGTGGCAGTTTTTTGATTTTTATAAAAAAATCTTTACAAAACAATTGTCAGATAATATAATGAATTTACATAATATTTTGAAAATAACTAAAGTATT
>ERZ778517.2155-NODE-2155-length-12021-cov-4.450109_pt1 | contig 12021 bp, 13 predicted proteins | sample MGYA00510341_ERZ778517 | MGnify/ENA primary metagenome ERZ778517 (study PRJEB29527, sample SAMN07138964) | mouse gut metagenome | material: feces | host: mouse | place: China:Nanjing | collected 2016-01-25 ... | reverse complement strand
ACTGGGACGGTGGCACTTTATGCTGTATGCATGAAATATAGTAATGTTTTATCTTTGCGTACTTTTTTTCTGAATTCCTTTTATTTTCCGTTTTATTTACAAATCTTGCATACTTTGGGGAATATGTGATGATCAGCCGTTGGTGCAGTTTTTTGCTGTAAACGGTTCATCTTTGTAATAGAGCTGGCCTTTGTCATCTTCTGACAGTTTCGTGATATCCATAGACGCATCATCTGACAGACGCTTGAAACCGTTCCTGTCCAGCGCCATGTCCGATCCTCGGCAGGGAGTTTTTTAATCGATTGGGTTACAATAAATGAGCGCTGCCCCATGTGGTTGAATGCCCGGTTGTCTTCAGACGCAAGGCCCGCATCACTGCAATATATAAACTTTCACATCCGAACTGCTGAAGGATCTTGGCCTCCAGGGGCTTTAGAGACTTTTGCTCATTTTGGTCCCTGAAAAAAGGGAAAAAGCTAACGGCAGTCCGTCACCGTTCGTAAAAAGCCCCATCTGAATAATCGGGTTTGGCCGGTGTTCTTTACTCTTGCCATATTTTTTATCTCCGTCCTTCTGTTCAATCTCAAAATAATAAAACAAAAAAGTTGACAAAAAAATAAGCCTATTACAAGGATTAGAGGTACATTTTTGATTACTGATGTGTCAAACTTTCGGGAACTGGAAATGTCCGGATTAATCAAACATCATAATATTCTTTTCATTTTTATCTGGCAGGGGTCTGCTTATATTGCAAATGGGCCATATCAGTGATATAATAGCCACAGAAAAAATGAAGCATAAAGGGTGGACTTTGTAATGAGAAAAAGAATGTGCGGATTATTTCTGGGGATGCTTTGTGCTACAGTATTTACAGGATGCGGTTTGTCGGAAAAAGCAGAATTAGAGGATACGAGCAAAAAAGAAGTTGAGATGGTTGTCTGGGGTGCTGAGGAGGACACAGAACTGATGAACCAGATCATCCAGAGTTTTATCAGCAATCATCAGGGAGAAGCAGATTTTCAGATTTCATTTGAGGTGCAGGGAGAATCCCAATGTAAAGATGTATTGATCGGCGGCCTGGAGGATGGCGCGGATGTGTTTACATTTGCAGATGACCAGTTAAATGCTCTGGCTGCTTCCGGAGCATTAGACCCAATAGAGAATGCGGATGAGATTAAGAACAAAAATCTTTCGAGCGCAGTAGACGCGGCTACGGTGAATGATCATCTCTACGCATATCCATTGACTGCGGATAACGGGTATTTTTTATATTATAACAAACAATATTTTTCAGAAGAACAGGTAAAGACACTGGACGGTATATTAAAAACTGCATCTGCAAATGGCAAATTATTTACCATGGATTGGACTTCTGCCTGGTATGTATATTCTTTCTTTGGAAATACAGGACTTCAAGTGGGACTTAACGATGATGGCATCACAAACTATTGTACATGGAATCAGTCGGATGAAGGGATCAAGGGGATAGATGTTGCTCAGGCGATGCTTAAGATCGCAAAGAATCCGGGATTTTCCAGTAAAACTGACGAAGAATTTCTTGAAGGCGTAAAAAATGGTTCTGTGATCGCAGGTGTCAGCGGTGTATGGAATTCTGTTGCTATAAAGGAGGCATGGGGAGAGAATACCAGAGCCGCCAAGCTGCCGACTTATAGCTGTAATAACAGACAGGTACAGATGGCTTCTTTTTCTGGTTGTAAACTGATCGGTGTAAATGCTTATTCCAAACATCCAAAATGGGCTGCCAGACTTGCTGAATGGATCACTGATGAAGAGAACCAGCGGCTTCGTTTTGAAATGCGCGGGCAAGGCCCGTCAAACGCTGCGGTCGCGGAATCTGGTGAGATCGAGCAATCGCCGGCGATTGCTGCTCTTTTAGAGCAATCTGAATTTTCTCAGCTACAGAGAGTGGGCGGTAAATTCTGGGATCCTGTTTCGGAGTTTGCCGGAAATATAGCAAAAGGGAATCCCTCTGGGCAGAGCTTGCAAAAGCAGTTAGATGAGATGGTTGAAGGTATCACTGCAAGATAGATACATATGTTGAAAGGATTTGTTAATGTAAGATGAAGAAAAAGTTTACTATACAACAACGTTTGACACTTCCAATCATTCTTCTGGGAGTTGTGGCATTGATCTCGAATGCCTTGTCAGTTTTCAGTATCAATAATGTAAATTTCAATGCTTCGAGAATTGTAAACAACTATATGGTAGGTTTAGAAACATTGCAGAACATTCGGCATACGACCACGAACATCCATAAATTGGCGTTGTCCCATATTGTCGCGACTGATTATACTACAATGATTACCGTCGTAGCACAGATTAAAGAAGAAGAAAAATTATTGGAGACATATTTAGACGAATATGAGAACTATATAACGGAAGATGAGAAAGCAATCTACACTCAGCTTCTGGAAGATTATGATTCTTTTAAACACGCTTTGGTCTATCTTGTATGCGCAAGTGCGGATAGTAAGACTCAGGATGCATACAATTATGCCAATGGTGATGTTGCGCACTTTGGAACTGCCATAGAAAGCAATGTTGATGAATTGTATGCAAATGTAAGCGCAAGGACTGCCAGTGCCAGGCAGAAGCTTTTTGCTGTGTATATTATTTCGCTGGTCATTGCTGTTGCTTCAATCGTAACTTGTCTGATATTAGTATTTGCGGCTATCCGTATCATCAAAAAATATGTGATAACGCCGATCAAATGTACGGTGGATACACTTCAGGGAAGTTCGCAGAAGCTTGACGAAGTGACGGGTCAGGTGCTGAAACATACCCGTACATCAGGAGAAAATGCTAAAGGACTTTCTTCTCTCACAGGTTCTTTGTCCACTGCGATCCAGAAAGTGGCAAATAATGCAGTGATCATTAACAGCAGCGCTATAGGCATCAAAGGAGATGTACATGATATGGCAGAAGAATGCAGAACTATCACAGAATATTCTTCTGCTATGAAAATACGCGCGAATGAGATGGAGGCAGCGGCACAGACAAATACAGAAGTAATCCAAAAGAAGGCGGCTGATATTCTGGAAGTACTGGAAGAGGCAATTGAAAACAGTAAGAGTGTAGATCAGGTAAACAGGTTGACAAAAGATATCGTATCAATTTCATCTACGACCAATCTGATTGCCCTGAATGCCTCTATAGAAGCTACGCGTGCCGGTGAGGCCGGGAAAGGTTTTGCTGTTATTGCAGCACAGATTCAATCTTTAGCAAGTTCCTGCAGTGAAACTGCCGGGCGTATTCAGAAAGTCAACCAAGTCGTTACAAGCGCGGTACATAACCTTTCAAAGCATTCCCAGGATCTGGCAGATTATCTGAGTGAGACTATTTTGACAGAATTCCAGGAGTTTGTCCGATCTGGAAGACAGTATAAAGAAGATGCTGATTACGTAATGGAAAGAATTGATGCATTTAACAGTAGAACAGACCGGCTTAGAAATTCTATGGTTGAGATAGCTGATTCTATTGAAAGCATTACGAAAGCGATTGATGGCGGAGCTGCCGGTATTACTGGAGTTGCGGACAGCACTGAGAGTCTGGTTGAAGATATGGCAGATATTACGGGCCGTATGGATACAAACCGGGAGATTGTAGAGGAATTGAGAAAGCAGATGGATGTATTTGAGGATTTTTAAAGACGGAGTCTGTCCGGAAATCAGTAGATAGGATGAGAGGGAGAAGGAAAATGGCGTTAATGCATGTAAATTTCTTTTCAGATGTTCTTGGGATGAGCATGGATATGGATGTTATACTGCCCCAGCAGACAAAGGGACAGATCGGTATGGAAGGAAAAGCAGAGAGCGGGCAGTACAAAACAATGTATCTGCCGGGAATTTTTCCCGCGCATGTCCCAAAGAAAAGAGGATACGCTGGCAGCAGGACTTTCCATGGGCGGCTATGGCGCATGGAAATTAGGACTTCGGGCCAGTGATACGTTTGGCGCGGCAGCGTCGCTTTCAGGAGCATTGGATATTGTGGAGGATTATAAGCGCAATGTGAAGGAACAGACAAGAGTGCTGCCGCTGTTTCAGGGAATATTTGGAAGTGAGACAGAACTTGAAGGTTCAAACAATGACATATTTGCACTGGCGGATAAGCTTGCGGCTTCAGCAGCCGCGGAAAAGGAGATGCCAAGGCTGTATGCGTGGTGCGGTACACAGGATTTTCTGTATGAAGGGAATATAAAGGCATGGAAGCATGTAAAAAAGCTGGGGTATGATTTGACATGCAGTGAGTCTGAGGGAGATCATCAGTGGAAATACTGGGATGAAAAGATTAAGGATGTATTATGCTGGTGGCTGGATACAGATGTAGATTTGGATCTGGATTAGTAAATGTCAGAAAGTGATAACAAATATGTATGGTTATGATTGGAGGAGCTGCACTTTGCAGCTCCGTTTTTATGCCGCGTTATAAAATCAGGATTCTTTTGAACCAATAAATTCCTTTCCTTTTCCGTTTTGCTATAAACTGATAATCTGTCCAGAATCCACATGTCTCATGAAGGCCATCCGTTATCTCCGTCCTCCTGTTCAATGAGGTACATTTTTGATTACTGATGTGTCAAACTCCCGGGAAGAACCGCAGGATGCAATTATCTCTTTGTTGACAAAATGAAATTCGGTGTTATAATGATAAAGAATAAAAAAAGCGTTGAAGAGAAGAGTAAGCTTGGTAAGAATTTGCAGAGAGAGAGGCCATCAGGCTGTGAGCCTCTTATTTTGAACCTTTCTGAAGACCACCTCTGAGCGGCTGAAAAACAGCCCGGTGATTCCGTTATCGTCAGAATGAGTGGTTCTGGCAGTGTGCCAGTTCAAGCAGGGTGGAACCGCGAGATAAGTGAACTCGTCCCTTACAGATGATTGTGCTGTAAGGGCTTCTTTTTTTTCGGGCGGACAGAATATTTGAAGAAACGAAGTGTTTCGGGGATAAAGCATTGGAGGTGATGAAGATGTACAGGCGTAAAGTATTTTACTATGAGACAGATCAGATGGGTATCGTCCATCATTCTAATTATATCCGCTGGTTTGAAGAAGCCAGGATCGATTATATGGATCAGATGGGGCTGGGATATGACAAGATGGAGGAACAGGGTATTATAAGCCCGGTGCTTTCTGTGGAGGCAAGTTATCTTAGGATGCTGCACTTTGGCGATTCGGTGCAGATTGAAACATGGGTGAAGGAATATAACGGTATTAAGCTTACGGTGGGCTATGAGATTGTAAGCGACAGGACTGGAAAGGTGCATTGTAAAGGCGTTACCAGACACTGCTTCTTAGAACGGACCGGAAGGCCGTTAGCGCTTAAGCAGTCCTGTCCGGAGATTCATAATCTGTTCATGAAAGCGCTGGAAGAGCATAGGAAGGCAAAAAAATAAAGAGAAAATAAAAAAAGAAAAAATGAGAAAAATAAATGAAAAGGAGACAAGCTATGAAGATCACATTAAAAGGCGGAACAGTGAAAGAGTATGAAGGAGCCAAGACTATCCTTGATATCGCGAAGGATATCAGCGAAGGACTTTCTAGAGCGGCAACTTCAGCGAAGGTGAATGGAGAGATCGAGGATCTGCGGACAGAGATTTCTTCTGACTGTGAGCTGGAAATTCTTACTTTTGATTCGGAAGACGGCAAGGGAGCCTTCAACCATACGGCCTCTCATATTATGGCGCAGGCGATCAAACGTTTGTATCCGGAGACAAAGCTTGCGATCGGACCGTCAATTGCTAATGGTTTTTACTATGATCTGGACCGTGAGACACCCTTTGTTTCAGAGGATCTGGAAAAGATCGAGGCAGAGATGAAAAAAATTGTAAAAGAGAATTTGGCGCTTGAACGTTTTACGAAATCAAGGGAAGATGCGATCGCATATTTTAAGGAGAAGGATGAACCATATAAAGTAGAACTGATCGAAGATCTGCCAGAGGGCGAGGAGATTAGCTTCTATAGTCAGGGGGAGTTCACGGATCTCTGCGCAGGCCCGCATCTGATGTCTACGAAGGCGGTGAAGGCGTTCAAGTTGACAAGCCTTGCGGGCGCTTACTGGAGAGGAAATGAAAAGAACAAGATGCTCACAAGGATCTATGGCGTGGCTTATCCGAAGAAAACGCAGCTTGACGAGTATCTGCACATGATGGAGGAGGCAAGAAAGCGTGATCACAGAAAGCTTGGGAAAGAATTGGGCCTGTTCATGATGTGTGAGGAGGGACCGGGTTTTCCGTTCTTTCTTCCGAAAGGAATGGTGCTTAAGAACACACTGCTTGAATACTGGAGAGAGCTGCACCGGAAAAAAGGATATGTGGAGATATCCACACCGATCATCTTAAGCCGCCATCTCTGGGAGAATTCCGGACACTGGGATCACTATAAGGATAATATGTATACGACGGTCATTGATGATGAGGATTTTGCGGTAAAGCCGATGAACTGCCCGGGCGGAATGCTGGTATACAAATCAGAGCCCCGTTCCTATAAAGACCTGCCGCTCCGTGCCGGAGAGATCGGGCTTGTACACCGCCATGAGAAATCAGGCCAGCTTCACGGACTTATGCGTGTGCGCTGCTTCTCTCAGGATGATGCCCATATCTTTATGACACCGGATCAGATCCGGGATGAAATCAAGGGCGTAGCGGGGCTGATCGATGAAGTATACAGCCTGTTCGGATTTAAGTATCATGTAGAGCTTTCTACCCGCCCGGAGGATAGTATGGGAAGCGATGAAGACTGGGAGATGGCTACAGAAGGTCTCAGGGGCGCTCTGGATGACCTTGGTCTTCCCTATGTTGTAAATGAAGGAGACGGCGCATTCTACGGGCCGAAGATTGATTTCCATCTGGAGGATTCCATCGGAAGAACATGGCAGTGCGGAACGATTCAGCTTGACATGCAGATGCCGCAGCGGTTTGATCTTGAGTATACAGGAGCAGACGGGGAGAAGCACCGCCCGATCATGATCCATCGTGTGGCGTTTGGCTCCATTGAGCGTTTCATTGGTATCCTGATCGAGCATTTTGCGGGAGCGTTCCCGACTTGGCTCGCTCCGGTTCAGGTGAAGGTGCTCCCAATCTCTGACAAATATATGGACTATGCAAAGCAGGTATTTGACACATTAGAAGAGGCGGGAATCCGCACAGAGATCGATACGAGGGCAGAGAAGATCGGATATAAGATCCGTGAGGCTCAGATGAACAAGGTTCCGTATATGCTCGTTGTGGGAGCGAAGGAGGAAGAGAACAAGGCAGTCTCCGTGAGAAGCCGTTTCGCGGGAGATGAAGGACAGAAAGAGCTCTCAGCTTTCATGGAATCCGTGAAGGAAGAGATTGCAGCAAGAACGATCCGCGAGGTGACAAAGGAAGATTAAGATTTTGTGGGTAATTTTTAAAATAAAGGGCATAATAACCTCGATATCAGTATGAGGAGGTAGTGATTTATGCCAGAATTAAGATGCAGTGTGCAGACATGTCTGCATAACAAGGACTTTTACTGCGACCTTGACGGAATCCGCGTCGGAGGAAATCAGGCGAAAAGAGCAGAGGAAACCTGCTGTGACAGTTTTGAGGAGCGTAAAGGAGATACCTACAGCAATGTAACAGGAACGGCATCGCCTACAAGCAGTATCGACTGTAAGGCCACGGACTGCCGATACAATGACGAATGCCGCTGCCATGCCGGAAAGATCAGCGTGGAGGGAAGCCGCGCCTGCCAGTGCGAGCAGACAGAATGTGCTACATTTACCTGTGGATGCGGGAAATAAGATCATCTTAAAAAGAAACGTAAAAGGAACGCCGAAAAGGGGTTCCTTTTTAGTTGACGGAAATTTGCTGCGATAGTATAATTACTAAATAATTGTGTAAGGAAAGAGGAACCGACGATGGAAGAAAAAGATATCACTGACAGTGAAAAAGAGAGAAAGGACTATGGTTCGGAAAATGCATATTACAGTGCGCGGCCGAAGATTGGCGCGAAGGGGCCTTCAAAGTTAAAACAACAGTTTGGCAGGGGGATTACGGTATTTCTTGTGGTGGCGGCAAGTATTTTGTTCTACTTCTCATTATTAAGACTGACAAGTCTCTCAGAACTTTTAAGTAAGGTGATCGGTGTACTGCAGCCGGTGATCTACGGAGGTGTGATCGCATATTTGCTGAATCCGATTGTAAAAAAGGTGGACAAGTATCTTCTGCCTGTTCTGGAGAGGAATATGAAAAGCCGGGAAAGCGCTGAGAAGTTTTCAAGAGGAGTCGGCGTGCTCACAGCTGTTCTTGTCCTGATTTTTTTGATCATGGAGCTGTGCAACCTTCTGATACCAGAGTTGTATTACAGTATCCGCAATATGGTATTTACGCTGCCCGGACAGCTGAATAACCTTGTGGTGAGGCTTAATGAGATGGCGACGGATGATACGACTACAAGCGCGTTTTTAAAGACGGCTGTGGAGGAAGGGACACATATGCTGGAGACGTGGCTTCGGACAGACCTTCTGGCGAAGACGAACGAATTGATGTCGAACCTTACCGTAGGTGTGATCAATGTCATTAGCGCAGTGTTTGATTTTGTGATCGGACTGATTGTGTCTATCTATATATTATTCAGCAAGGAGACGTTCACATCCCAGTGCAAGAAAGGCGTCTATGCTCTGTTCAAACCGCATCATGCCAATATGATCCTTCATTTTACAACGAAGAGCAATGAGATATTTGGAGGATTTGTGATCGGCAAGATCATTGATTCGGCAATTATCGGCGTGCTCTGTTTCTTTGGACTTACGATTCTGAAAATGCCGTACGCAGTACTGATCAGTGTAATTGTGGGCGTTACGAATGTGATTCCATTCTTCGGGCCGTACATAGGAGCAGTTCCGAGCACCATATTGATCATGCTGAGCAACCCGATGCAGGGCCTCTATTTCATTATTTTTATTCTTGTGCTGCAGCAGCTTGACGGCAATATACTCGGACCTAAGATTCTCGGCAACTCTACGGGACTGTCTGCATTCTGGGTAATCGTTGCCATCCTGCTTGGAGGGGGGCTTTTCGGATTTGTGGGGATGGTTATGGGCGTTCCTACGTTTGCGGTACTCTATTATATGGCAGAGCTGATCGTGAACAGCAAGCTGGAGAGAAAGAATCTCCCGGCTTCCTCGAAGATGTATGATCCGGTGAGCTATGTGGATGATGAAGGCCGTTATATGTCGGGCAGGGAGGAAGAAACGGAGAAAATCGTAGAAGAAGTAGTAGAGGATCTGGAGAAAGAAGCGAAAGGGTCAGCAGAGAAGAATCAATAAAAGAGGGAGGTCGGGAATATGCCGATTCGTGTACAAAATGATTTGCCGGTAAAGGAAATACTGGAGAGAGAGAATATATTTGTGATGAATGAGCACCGGGCGACTCATCAGGATATCCGTCCGATCGAGATCGGGCTTTTGAATCTGATGCCGCTGAAGGAGGAGACGGAGCTGCAGCTCCTTCGATCTCTTTCCAATACGCCGATTCAGGTCAACGTGACTTTTGTGACAGTGTCTGGTCATGTGTCAAAGAATACGCCTACCAGTCACCTGAATAAATTTTATGAGAAATTCAGTGACATAGAGAAAAAAAAATTTGACGGATTTATTATCACCGGAGCTCCGGTGGAGCAGATGCCTTTTGAAGAGGTGGACTACTGGGAGGAGCTTACAGAGATCATGAAGTGGACGAAGACACATGTGACCTCTACCATCCATTTGTGCTGGGGAGCGCAGGCGGGGATTTATTACCATTACGGGATTGACAAGGTACAGCTTGATAAGAAGGTGTTCGGGGTATTTAAGCATAGGGTGATGAACCGGAAGATTCCTCTGGTGAGAGGGTTTGACGATGTGTTCCTTGCACCGCATTCACGTCATACGGAAGTCCCGATGGATAAGATAAGGGCGGACGGGCGCCTTACAGTGCTGGCGGAGTCGGAAGAGGCGGGACTGTTCCTTGCCATGGCGCAGGACGGACGACAGATCTTCGTGATGGGACATCCGGAGTATGACAGGATTACGCTGGATGGAGAGTATAAAAGAGATCTGTCCAAAGGGCTTCCTATAGAGATGCCGGAGAATTATTATGAAAATGATGATCCGGAGAGCAAGCCGCTGCTTACATGGCGGGCGCATGCCAATAATCTATATACGAACTGGCTCAATTACTACGTGTATCAGGTAACTCCTTATGATCTGGAAGGGACGCCGTTCTAAGCCAGTGTTTGCAAGGGTTTCTGGGATTTTGGGTTTTGTTTCTGATCTTATCTGACTTTACAAAGTGGCTCATATTTTATACAAATCTTGTATGGGTTACGGATAAAGAACAGTATCATTTAATGTGTGGCAATTTATTGGTTGAAGAGTTGGGGAGACAGCAGGAATATATACCGTATATAACATCGAAATCAAATGCCGCATATTCAATCTGGAACGGGATATATATTCGCTGCTATAAAGATAAGAGGGGTTTATGAAGGTGCATTTATGTGTGATCTTTGGAAGAATGATAAAGATGCCTGTGCTGAATGGTGGAGTTCGGAATATTATGAGTGCGATGGAGAATCAATGGCGGTTGATAAAGATTTGTTGTTTCCGGGTAATAAGGAGTATGCTCCTGATAAATGCTGTATCATTCCGCAGACATTGAATACCATGCTGTCTAATTGCAAGAAACATAGGTCTGCCTGTCGGTTTGGCAAGTGGAGAAAGCTTAAAATGGAATTACCGTTGGGAGAAGGCATGATGAAAGAGTAAATATGTATTATGGTGAGATTAAGCCATATGGACATGATGAGGCTATCCGGTTATCTGATTGGGATACACCAGAAGAAGCATTTGAGGAATATAAAAGGCATAAACAAGCAGATATATTGATCATGGCAGATAAGTATAAGAATAAGGTCCAAAAAAAAGTTTATGATGTATTGCTGAAATTAGAAGTGAAACCATATATAGAATAAAGGACTAACAGGGCATATTAAAATATTTTCACTTGTTTATGTATTCTGCATATGGTATTCTATGAAAAGTAATTTCTTGTAGTGGTTAAAAGCTATATTTGGAATATTTTTTCGGTGTCTTTGTAAAAAAATATTGAAAATAGCATATATATGTGATACATTAAATTTAGATATAGATTGTCTGTATAAACAGTGCTAACAATTAGAATACTAATATTGGTATGTAACGAATAGCCATGCCATCCTTTTCTGTGAGGAATTAAAATATGCACAGAAGTTGACCTGATTGGGGTAGGGAAACCAATCTGCTATTCAGATAACAGGCTGTGGGTGAAACCATAGCCTATTATTTTAGGAGTGAAAATGTGCCAAGAGACAAAAGATTTGAATAATATACTTGAAGTATATGAGACTGAACTGTGTAACCGTATTTTTAAATATCAATTAAATAATAAGATTGATGTGGAAATAATATTCTATAAAGAAAACTTTTGTCATTTGTTAGGATTACAACATGTTTATGGCAAAAATAAGAAATATCTTGGAATAAATGGATATGATAAAATTAAAAGCAGTAAATTGAGAAGAAATGATTTAAAAAAGCATAATAAGGCAGAATATAACAGAATCAAGATAAAACTTGATTATTTTCATGAAGTCATAAATATGTTAAGAAAAGGACAGTTTATAAAATTTTATCAGTATAGGACACATCCTTTGTCAATGATTGCGGCAGATTTTCTCATATATCAAGACAATAAGGAATATATTTTGCATTTATTTTTGAGACAGGAAAGGAAATCTGCTAATCAGTATGCACCAATATCTTTTGTCGTTAAAAGTGCAAATGATAAGAATAAAAGGCAATTTTTAGACGGACAAGAATATAAAAAAATCACAAGTTTTGAAATTATTGAGTTAAAATAGGGCATATCGGATGTAAAAAGTTTGGTATGTCCTATTTTTTCGGTTTTTCAGAGGGTATATTTATATATAGTAGGTACTTTAATATTTAGAACGAAAACAT